>OMJG01000247.1_pt1 | contig 41649 bp, 31 predicted proteins | sample 1646431 | NCBI WGS metagenome assembly OMJG01 (sample SAMN03771674, study PRJEB25209) | food metagenome | isolation source: Cotija cheese | place: Mexico:Jalisco,Michoacan | collected 2011-12-12
AGCAAGGAGAGTTCTCTTAGTAGAGTACTCACATTGACTAATTATAGCAAGGATCCAAACTCATAGCAATAATTTGTTAAAATAAATCGACTAGTTGGTAAAGCGATATAATTGAGTGAGTGTTATTATTCAAAAATCTCTTACTTAACTGGGTAGTTTTCCGAGAATAACTATTTGACTTACAATAAGTAAGTGTTGTAGACTATCATTGTCAGCTTACTTATTTGTTGAAATATGTATCCTGAGAGAATAGTTGAATTTTATTTTTATGGGCAATAAATAATTTAGAATAGTAGAGGAAACTAATATGACACAATTATATCAAATTGATTCACAAACACATCCTGGAAGAATTTCTTTAAATATAAATAATTTAGCAGAGATGGTTGAATTTTATCAAACAATCATTGGTTTATCTCTTGTAAGAGAAGAGGATGGTAAGGCATATTTTAATACTGGAAATAATTCTCCAATCTTACTTGTTTTGAATAAATTGGATATTCCTTCAGAAAGAAAAGCAACCACTGGCTTATTTCATGTTGCTTATCTTTTACCAACTAGGAAAGATCTCGGTAACACTTTAGCAAGTCTAATCAGAAAAGAAGCACCTTTACAAGGTGCTTCAAATCACGGCTATAGTGAAGCAATCTATCTTGCTGATCCAGAAGGAAACGGTATTGAAATTTACCGTGACCGCCCAATTTATGAGTGGGATATAAAAGAAGACGGTACAATCAAGGGTATTACTGAAGCTATGGATGCTGATGGTGTTTTATCCTCAAGAGATGATAGTACAGACAAATTTCCAAAACAAACAACTATTGGGCACGTACATCTGTCTGTCGCTGAACTGAATAAAACGCAGGATTTTTATGCAACTATATTAGGTCTTACACTTAAAGATACCTATGGCTCACAAGCAAAGTTTTTTGCAGCTGGTACTTATCATCATCACATTGGCACAAATACGTGGGGCGGAGTAATCGAACCTCCTAAAGATAACGATTTAGGGCTAAATTACTTTACAATTGTTGTTCCATCGACTAGTGATATTGCAGAACTTACCAACCGATTAGAAACAGAACAAACTTCTTTTACAACTGATCATGATGGTCGTTTGATTGTAAAAGATCCGAATGGTATCACACTAAAAATTGAAACTGAGGAACAATTTCAAAATTTTTAAATTGATTAAGACTCAAAAAGGAAGAGATCGTTCACTGCATCAGTGAACGATCTCTTCCTTTATTTATAAATTTTTTATTGATTAGTATCTATTAATCACTGATTAGTATCTATTAATCATTGATTAGTATCTAGATCTTTGATTAGTCTTCATGATCAAAATGATCTTTATCTTTTTTATGACTTGTTAAATTGGAATCGTCCATAGCTCGATCAATCAATTTATCTAAACTCGAATCAGTAACTTTTTCATTTGATTCACTGAGCTCACCACTTGATTCAATTTCGTCATCATTATCATTTGTCTCGTTTTCTTCAGGATCTGGTTCGATAACAGCAACGGCTGAAAGCACTGCTTCTGGATCTAACCGAATAATCTTGACACCTTGTGTCGCTCTACCGGTCAATGATACATCTGTCACATGACACCTAATAACTGTTCCTTGGTTCGTTACCATTGCAATATCTTCATGACCATCAACACAACGAATGGCAACGAGTTCTCCATTCCGTTCAGTCAATTGGATAGCTTTCATCCCCTTACCACCGCGACGATGGATTGAGTATTGGTCACTACTTGTTCGTTTACCATAGCCCTTATCTGTAACAGTCAAGATATCACAAGGTTCATTAAACGAATCCATTCCAATTACAACATCGTCTGCGGCGAGGTTGATTCCTCTTACACCAGCAGCTGAACGTCCCATTAAACGAACATCAGATTCCTTGAAAACAACTGATAATCCCTTACGAGACGCAATAATCATTGTATCAGATCCTGTTGTCAGACGAACTTTCATCAATTCATCATCATCACGTAAGTTGATTGCTCGAATACCGTTAGCGCGAATATTTTGGAAATCGCTCATTGGCGTCCGTTTGATAACACCTTGACGTGTCGCAAAGAAGAGATTGCTATTATCAGCCTGTAATTCTCCGACATTAATCATCGTTTGGACTTTTTCATTATGTTCGATTGGTAGTAAGTTTACTAGTGGTAATCCCTTAGCTGTCCGACCATATTCTGGAATTTCATAACCTTTGATCTTATAGACTTTACCCGTGTTGGTAAAGAAAAGAATCGTATCATGAGTAGAACAAGAGAACATCGTCTCTACAAAGTCGTTGTCATGGATACTAATTCCTTGAACACCACGACCACCACGTTTTTGTGTTCTAAATTCATCATTAGATAAGCGTTTGATATATCCATTATGTGTCAAAGTGATCATCACATTATCTTCTTCAATCAAGTCTTCATCCTCTAGACTCAATACTTCACCAACTAAGAGTTCTGTTCTGCGATCATCACCGTATTTATCGCTAATTTGTTGCAATTCATCTTTGATGATTTCAAACCGTCTTTGTTCACTCTCTAAAATAGCCGTTAACTCTTTGATTTGAGCCATCAAATTGGTGTGCTCAGCATCGATTTTTTCCCGTTCTAACCCGGTCAACCGAATCATTCTCATGTCAAGAATGGCTTGTGCTTGAACATCACTTAACCCATAATCTTTCATGAAAATTTGTTTCGCTTCTTCACCTGTTTTCGAACTTCTCAAGATTGTGATGATCGCATCAATGTGATCAAGAGCTGTTTGCAATCCTTCTAGAATATGAGCCCTTGCTTCAGCCTTTTTCTTATCAAAAGCAGCCCGTCTTCTAACGACTTCTTCTTGGTGTTCAAGATAGTATTCTAGAATTTCTTTTAGAGATAATGTCCGCGGTACACCTTTGACGATGGCTAACATATTGAACCCAAATGATGTTTGTAACGGTGTTAGCTTATACAGATTATTGATCAAAACATGTGCACTAACATCACGTCTGACATCGATAACGATCCGCATACCATTACGGTCGGATTCATCGTTTAGATAAGTGATACCTTCAATTCGTTTATCCCGATGTAATTCAGCTATTCTTTGAACTAGTTTAGCTTTGTTGACCATGTAAGGTAACTCAGTGATAATAATACGTTCTTTATCATTTTTACCAACTTGAATATCAAGTTTAGCACGGCAGATGATACTCCCTTTACCAGTTTCGTAGGCTCTTCTTATACCAGATTTACCTAACACTAACCCACCAGTTGGAAAATCGGGTCCCGGTAAAACAGTCATCAAGTCTTGTGTTGTCACATCTGGTTTTTCCATCAACATATCTAATGCAGCAATAACTTCTTTTAAATTATGTGGTGGTATATTGGTTGCCATCCCAACAGCAATACCTGTGGCCCCGTTAACTAATAAATTAGGGAAACGAGCAGGTAATACGACTGGTTCGCGTTCACTACCATCATAGTTATCAATAAAATCAATGGTATCTTTATTGATATCTCTTAACATTTCTAACGAAATTTTAGATAAGCGCGATTCTGTATACCGCATTGCTGCAGCGCCATCTCCATCAATTGAGCCAAAATTACCATGGCCATCAACTAATGGATAACGGTAACTGAAATCTTGTGCCATCCGCACCATGGATTCATAGATAGCACTATCACCATGGGGATGATACTTACCCATAACATCTCCGACGATACGCGCAGACTTTTTATGAGCTTTGTCAGGTGTGACACCTAACTCATTCATCCCATAGAGAATACGCCTATGAACAGGTTTCAGGCCGTCTCTCACATCAGGTAGTGCCCGTGACACGATAACACTCATCGAATATTGTAAAAATGACTTTCGCATCTCAGTTGATAATTCAACAACAGGTTTTGGTGAATTATCAGTTAAGTCAACTTTATCGACCATTTAAACTCTCCTTTTTTTCTTTTCACTCGCTATGTAGTAACGAACGAGTTGTTTGATTGAAGCCAGTCGTCTGGTAATCAGATATCTAAATTGTCGACGTAAACGGCATTATCTTCAATGAACTCTCTTCTTGGTTCAACGCGATCACCCATCAGCATATCAAGGACTTGATTAGCTTCTTCAGCATCTCCAATATCAACTTGAGAGAGATAACGATTTTCAGGATCCATAGTTGTTTCCCATAATTGCTCTGCGTTCATCTCTCCAAGACCTTTGTAACGATTAATCAATGGTTTAGGCGTTTTTGGTAACGTTTTGAGCAGTTCTGTCAACTCTTCATCACTATTCAAATATTCTTCGTTTTTACCTTGCTTAACCTTATAAAGAGGTGGCTGTGCAATGTAAAGATAGCCCTTTTCAACAATAGGTCTGAAATAACGATAGAAAAGAGTAATCAATAAGGTTTTGATATGAGCACCATCAACATCAGCATCAGTCATGATAATGACTTTATGATATCTAGCTTTGCTGACATCAAAATCGCCACCAAAACCTGTTCCCATAGCAGTAAATAAAGATCTGATTTCTTGATTCGCTAGTATTTTTTCAATGGATGCTTTTTCAACATTTAATATTTTACCTCTAATAGGCAAGATAGCTTGAAAATGTCTACTCCGTCCAGTTTTAGCAGAACCACCGGCTGAATCACCCTCAACAATGAAGATTTCATTGATAGAAGGATCATTACTAGAACAATCGGCTAGTTTTCCTGGTAAATTACTGATTTCAAGACCACTTTTCTTACGTGTGACCTCCCGAGCTCTCTTGGCTGCAAGACGCGCTTTGGATGCTAATAGACCTTTGTCGACGATTTGTCGAGCAATCGTCGGATTTTCCATCATAAAACGATCAAAATGGACACTGAATAAGCGGTCTGTGATGGTTCTTGCTTCAGAATTTCCTAATTTGGTTTTCGTTTGCCCTTCAAATTGTGGATCCGGATGTTTGATTGAAAGAACCATTGTCATTCCTTCACGGACATCTTCACCAGATAAATTGGCTTCATTATCTCGCATCAGATTGTTTTTACGTGCATAATCGTTGATAACACGCGTCAAAGCTGTTTTAACACCAGCTTCATGCGTTCCGCCTTCATAGGTATGGATATTGTTCGTAAAACTCATCAAGGTTGTTTTATAAGTATTGGTATATTGTAAAGAGACTTCAACTAAGATGCCGTCTTGTTCTCCTTCTAAGTAGATAGGCTCATCAAACAAGACATCAACGTTTCGGTCTAAATAAGAGACGTAACTCTTGATACCACCTTCATAGTGGAACTTTTCTGAGACAGGCTCTTCACCTCTTAAATCAGTTAGGGTCAGATTTAATCCCTTATTCAAGAATGCCAATTCTCTCACTCTTGTCATTAAGGTGTTGTAGTCAAATTCAGTTGTTTCTTTGAATATTTCCTTGTCCGGAATAAAATGAACTTTGGTCCCATGTTCTGTTGTTTCGCCAACTTTTTTTAGATCATATTTGACGACACCACGTTCGTATTCTTGTTGGTAAATAATACCATCTTTAAAGACTTGAACAGTCAATTTGCTTGATAGAGCATTAACAACTGAGGCTCCTACACCATGAAGACCTCCTGAAACTTTATAACCGCCACCGCCAAACTTTCCTCCGGCATGTAAGATTGTAAAGACTGTTTCAACTGCGGGTCGTCCCGTGTGTTGTTGGATGTCTACTGGAATACCACGACCGTCATCTAACACAGTGATGCTATTATCTTTATTGATTGTGATCATGATTTTAGTTGCGAATCCTGCTAGAGCTTCATCAATCGAGTTATCGACAATTTCCCACACTAAATGGTGTAATCCGGTACTACTAGTTGATCCGATATACATTCCTGGTCTTTTACGAACAGCTTCAAGACCCTCAAGGACCTGAATCTGACTCGCATTATATTCATGAGCTAATTCTTCTTTGTTCTTATCCACTTCACTCATTCGATATCACACACTCCATTTATAATTCTTCCATTTGAGACAGTAAAAATTGTCGGTTTGACAATTAGTTGTTTTTTGATTCCTGTGATTGAGGTCGTCGTCAAAAAAGTTTGAACGCGATTTTCAATCGTTTTTAGTAGCAAGGTTTGTCGCATATCATCTAATTCAGACAAAACGTCATCAAGTAAAAGGACGGGATATTCTCCCGTTGCGTCGTAAGCTAACTCGATTTCCGCTAACTTCAGACTCAAAACTGTTGTCCGTTGTTGTCCTTGCGATCCAAATTTTTGAATATCTATCGCGTTGACAATACATGAAAAATCATCTCTGTGAGGTCCATAATTCGTTGTTTCTCTCTCAATATCATGTTTTTCATGCTGCTTTAACTTCTCTAATAACCTGTCATAAAGAGTAGAGATAGTATCTTCATTGGTGATCGTAATCCCACTAACATAACGCAAAGCAAGAGATTCTTTTTGATCCGAAATCTTATAATGAATCGGTTCAGCAAAGCCTTCAAGTTTTTTTAAAAAGTGGTACCGCATAAACAGAATATGCGATGCACTCTTAACAAGTTGCTCTGTTAGAACAGTCAAATACAATTTGTCTGTTGCAACTTTCCGATTAAGCTGTTTCAAATAAGCATTTCGTTGCTTTAGGAGTGATTTATATGAGACACTATGGTGCAAATAAAGTGGGTTCAACTGACCGAGCTCTCTATCGATAAATTGTCTCCTAGCTAGAGGAGAGCCCTTGACCAACGCCAAATCTTCCGGAGCGAAGAGAATCACGTTCATTTGCCCAATATAATGACTTAAGCGCGATTGCTCCAAATGATTGATTTTTGCTACTTTTCCTTTAGAAATAAACTGAAGAGAAAGAGGAATCTTGCCTTGTCTCCGAACCAATTCTCCGCTGATATAAGCTGCATCATTACCCCAACTAATCAACTCTTTGTCGTTGTTTGTACGATGACTTTTAGTCATTGCAAGCGTATAGATAGCTTCAATCAAATTGGTCTTTCCTTGTGCATTTTCGCCTAATAAGACATTGATCCCAGGACTCATTTCAAGATCAATAGACTTATAGTTACGGTATTGCATTAAATGCAATGCTTTTAAATACATGTATCTTCACTCTGTGGACCAGTCTGATTGTCAGAATCATCCTTTGTTTGATGCGATAACTCATGTTTTCGAATCAAGAACAATCCATGATCGATAATTTCGACTTGGTCGCCGGGGTATAATTTTTTTCCCCGTCTTTGTTCGATTTCTCCATTTAAAAGGACAGCATTCGTTTGCAGATACCATTTTGCAGCACCACCTGTACCTACTACAGAAACTTGCTTCAACAACTGTGTCAATGTAATGTACTCGGAATCAATAGGTACGATTTCTGTCATACGTCATCTCCCCCCTCTGAGCAATAAGTTTCCTTATTATTATACCGTTTTTGGAGGTTAATAACAACGTATGGCGCGTATAAAAGCGTATAAGCAATTTTACAACTTTTCAATAGATTTGATTTACACCAAAAAAAATCGCTAAGAAAGTATCTAAATGCCTCTCTTAGCGATTATCTCATTTTTAGTTAGACTGTATTGACTCAAAATGGACCAGCATCAATTTGTTCTAATAGGAGTGATCAAATGGATAAATTGTGCCTTATCTATTGGGTCTTCACTCTTAGGCGTCATATAGAATGGACGAGTGGATGCGATAAAGTTAAGAACGATGTCACTACCATCAAAAGTTTTTAGAGCAGCTTTTAAGTAATCAGGGTTAAAGGTAATCGTGATGTTTTCACCAGTAACAGCTTCACATTCTAGTTTTTCTGTGACATTTCCCATTTCAGAAGCATAACTAGATAACTCCACGTTACCATCCATGATTGTTAATTTAACAGCATTATCATCTTCATGATGCGCCATTAATGATGCTCTGTCTGTTGCTTGTAATAACTGATTAGAGTTGATTGTGATGACTGAATTCGATGATTCTGGAATTAAACGATCGGTATCAGGATAATTTCCTTCGAGTAAACGGGAATAAAGATTGAAATGCGTCGTTTGGAATAAAATTTGATTTTCAGAAATCATCAAACGAATATCTTCATCATCTTCGATTGTCCTGATCAATTCTACCAATGACTTACTAGGAACGATAACATCATAACCATCTTCGTCATCTTCGCTAAGCGTGTTAACACTATCATTAGATTCAGTATCTGATACTGATTCGTCTAATTTAACAATCCGTTGACTTAAGCGATGAGCATCTGTAGCCACAGCTTTAACACTTTGTTTAGTTATCGTGAAATGTACTCCAGTTAAGATAGGTCTCGACTCTTGCGTCGATACTGATACGATTGTTTGATTTACTAACTGTTTGAATAAGGCGCCACTAAGTTCAATACTTTCTTCTGTATTAATTTGAGGGAGGTGTGGGTAGTTTTGAGCATCGATTCCGAATAATTCAACTCTAGCTTGATCAGAAACGATTGAAACCTTGTTATCATCCTCTAAACTCAGTGAGACCATTTTTCCAGATAGTTTCTTGATAAAGTCAATAAAGAAACGTGCAGGTAAAACAATAGCACCAGTTTTTTCCACTAATAATTGAACGCTTGGATCACTGACTTCAAGATGCGCTTCAATGGAGAGATCAGCATCACTCCCTGTTAACCATAATCCCTCTCTCGTCACATCGATTTTTAAACCTGTCAATATAGGGATAGTTGTACGTTGTGCAATTGCTCTTTGGACTGTATTCAAGATTGAGATAAAAGCAAGACGATTGATTGAAAATTTCACGATTAGATGAGCTCCTTTTTCAGTTCTAATGTATTGCGTAATTGTAAATATATATATATAAATAAAAAATAGTAATAGTAGTAGGGCCTGTGGAAACTGTGTAAAACTTCATTTTAACTTAGACATTCCTGTTTTCAGTCTGTGGATAACTTGAGGAGTAATCTGGGGAGAAGTCAGTCAGTTATCCACAGCTTTATTTTTTGAGTTCTGCCACTAAGTTGTCCACATCACGACTTAGCTTGCTATCTTTTTTTAAGGCGTCAGCAATTTTATCATAAGCATAGATCACAGTGGAATGATCTTTTCCACCAAACTCATTTCCAATTTTTGGAAAGGACTCGTTGATGAGTTCTCGACAAAGGTACATAGCAATCTGTCGTGGAATAACGATTTCTTTATTTCGTTTGCGATCTTTCAAATCCTGGGTCGTCACGTGATAGTAACTGGCAACTTTCTTTTGGATATCAGTAATTGAGATTGTCACTTTATGTTGATGAGGCAATAATGTCTTGAGTGCCGCAGCAGCAAGGTCTACGGTGATGTCCTCACCCATTGTCGTCGCGTAAGCTTGGACGCGTGTTAAGGACCCTTCAAGTTCTCGAACGTTTGAATCAATCTGGCCACTGATGTAATAAAGAACATCATCAGATATTTCTAGTCCAATGGCCTCAGCCTTTTGATCCAAAATAGCGATACGTGTCTCAAAATCTGGTGGGGTAATGTCAACTGCAAGACCAGATTTGAAACGAGAAACGAGCCGTTCTTCTAGGTTTCTAATTTCCTCAGGAATTCGGTCACTAGTTAGTACGATTTGCTTTTGATTATTGAATAATTCATTGAAAGTATGGAAGAACTCTTCTTGCGTACTTTCTTTATCTGCAAAAAATTGGATATCATCGACCATTAATAGGTCAAGATTGCGGTATTCATCACGAAATTCATCCGTTTTATTTGTTCGAATTGCCTTTACCAGATCATTTGTGAAGGCTTCACTCGTCACATATTTGACTCTGGAGTCTGGTCGAAGAGATAACATCAAGTTACCGATGGCTTGCATCAAATGCGTTTTTCCAAGTCCAACACCCCCATAAAAGAATAAAGGGTTGTAGATATTACCGCTATTTTCCGCACAGACTAATGCAGCAGCGTGCGCAAATTGATTTCCCTTACCAATGACAAAGTTATCAAAGGTGTAATTGGGATTCAATTGCGAATTTGGTGATTTTGGTAAAAGTGTTGACCGTTTAGTTGATTCTTTTGGAACAGATTCGTTAGGAAGCATAACGACAGGTTCTATCTCTCGATGGAGGATGTCATAGGCTGTTTCAACAACCGTCGATAATAAGGAAGAATTCCAATAATCTTTATGAACTTGTGTTGGAACTTCTATATAGATCTTTTTCTGTGTTAAATCAATGGGGCGGGCTTCACCGACCCAGGTGTTGTAACTGATATTGGCTAATTGACTCTTGAGATTGCGTTTCACGGCCTCCCATAATTCATCTTTTTCACTCACATCGCTTCCCTCCCAAAATAAACATATGCATCTCATATTCTAGCAAATGTTTATCCACTTTTCCACATCTGTTAATAAATAGAGAAAAGTTACTCACAACAGGTTTAAAACTTATTCACACCCTGTGGATTAATAAGGTGATTTTGGACTTAGTTAGAGGTTACAAACAGGAACTTGTGCATAAATGCTCTGAACTAATCCTATTGTCACGAGCTTTCATAAAAAATATCCACTTTTCCACATCATGTGGATAAATTAATATCATCAGCCTGTTAATTTGGGTAAAAAAAGTAAAAAAAGCAGTGGAAAGTGTTTAAACGAAAGATAGTTATACTCTACTTATCCACAGTAAATCTAAAAAGGTTGAGCTAATTGCTTTAAATTATGATAAGAAACAGGGTGTTAACTAGATTGGTTCATCAAACAAATGCTAAACTTTGAGGTATAAAAAGCCATATGGTGTAAATTCATGGGTTAAACAGAAAATAAGTGAAGATTCAGTGGCATCAGCTAGACTTAAGTAAAGTCATTAAAAGTTTTGAAAGTAGATTGTAAAAAAGTAGATTGTGTAGATTGTTAAGAACAGAAAGCGTAAAAGCGTATAATCGTATCATATAGAAGGAACGTGATTGTGTGACAAAGCAAGAGGATAAAGATAAAAAGGTAAATCGTCGTCAAAAAGTAGTTGATCCAACGAAAAAATCTCGTAGATCTCTTTGGATACTAGCAGGTATCCTGACGGTAGTTGTTATTGTCTGTGGTATTTTTGGATTTAAGTATATGGCAGCAAGGTCAGCGTTAAAGGAAAACGAAACCGTCATTTCTGATTTTACACAACGTCTTAGCAAGCAGTCATATGAGGAACTAGGACACTATTTCAATAAAGAAAGTATGGCAGATGCAAACACGTCTGCGGATGCTATCAATGAGCGTTATCAAACGATTTTTTCTGGTATAGAAGCCAATAATATCTCTGTAAAAGATGTGAAAGTTAAAAAGAATGACAGTGGTCAATATGAATTTTCCTATTCTTTAGCAATGACAACTTCTTTAGGTAAACTAGAAGATCTCACCTATTTCGGCACCATTACGGATAAATTGATTGATTGGAAACCTGGACTATTGCTTCCTGGTATGACTGGTCAAGATAAGATTTCTGTTTCGGTTCAAAAAGGGGCAAGAGGGGAAATAACTGATAAAGATGGTAATGGCTTAGCCATCAATAAAGATTTTCAAGAACTAGGTGTCGTTCCGGAAGAATTAGGAGAGGGGGATGAAAAAACAGGTCATATTGAAGAAATAGCTTCTACCTATGATATATCCGTTGATACAATTGAAAAAGCAATAGCACAAAGCTGGGTACAACCAAGTTATTTTGTACCTCTTAAGGTGCTAAGTGATGAAGAAGCCAAAAAAGAACTCCCAGAAGCAGCAAGAACGCAAGCCGTCAATCAAAGGTATTATCCTCTAGGAGAAGCAGCGGCTCATCTGATTGGTTACGTAGGACAAGTGACCGCTGAAGATTTAGAAAGTGATGATGAGTTGAGCAGTGAGAGTGTTATTGGAAAGAGCGGACTTGAAGCTAGCTATGAGAAAAAATTGAGGGCTCAAGATGGTGGAACGATTGCGATTACTGATAAAGATGGCAATCAAAAAGAAGTTCTCCAACAAATTGAGAAAAAGGATGGGCAAACGATTCAATTGACCATCGATTCGAAAGCACAACAAATTGCCTATGATGAATTAGATGGGGCAGCAGGATCAAGTGTGGTCATGAATCCTACAGATGGTAGCCTAATGGTTTTGACGAGCTCACCAAGTTTTGATCCTAATCTCATGACCAATGGCATCTCTCAAGAAGATTATGACAAGTATAATAATGATCCGCTGTTACCATTTACGAATCGCTTTACAAATCGCTATGCGCCTGGGTCAACGTTTAAAACGATAACGGCTGCAATCGGCTTAGATGCTGGCACTATTGATGCTTCTGACGTTTTAACTATCGATGGTTTAAAATGGCAAAAAGATAGTTCTTGGGGAAATTATATGGTAACAAGAGTATCAGATGTATCTGAAGTTGACTTAGAAAAAGCAATGATTTACTCCGACAATATCTATATGGCTCAAGAGACCCTAAAAATGGGACAAGAAACGTTTATTAAAGGATTAGAAAAATTTATTTTTGGAGAGAAACTTGAGTTATCATTTAGTATGACTCCAGCTCAAATTTCAAATGATGGAACTTTGGACTCAGAAATTCTACTAGCAGACACAGGATATGGCCAAGGACAACTGTTGATCAGTCCCATTCAACAAGCGACTATGTATACAGTCTTCGCACAAGAAGGGAAACTAGTCTATCCAAAATTAGAAGCTGATGCCGAAACGAAAACAAAAGAAAGTGTTATTTCTAAAGAAGCAGCCAATCGTATTTCGGATGACTTGAAAGAAGTAGTTTCTAATCCAAATGGAACTGCTCATGAACTGGCGAGTTTAAACCTGTCACTAGCAGCCAAAACAGGGACTGCTGAAATCAAAGAAAAGCAAGACGAAACTGGTCAAGAGAATAGCTTTTTATTAGCCTACAATCCAGATAACAAAAACTATTTAATGGTGACCATGTTAGAAAATAGAAAAGAAGGTCAAACAGCAACTAATCATAGCGTAGACCTGTTAAAATATCTTAACCAAATAAAATAGACTAATAAACTGTCAAAAGAGAAGGTCTAGATTTGAGGCCTCATTGATCTGATTGAAGTTTACCTAGAGCTATGCTATTCTTAAATTACTAAATCAGAACACGTTTGGAGGGCACTACATTGAAAAACTAACCAATTTGTTGAAGCTGCATATCATTATAATCTATCAAGCTCTGTAGTAGTTATTAAGGACTACTGTTAAGGCGACATGGAGGTAGTGTGCAGATTTCTAGGATTGGTGATAAATTCTATGTGGTGGTTCTTCTAAGAAAAATCTGGTGTTGGGTTATGGGATGGTCTTTGTTTTTTTACTGTCCTGATAAAAACACCTTGATACGACCCACATGTACTCATCCTAGAAATAGGGTGAGTTTTTTTATAAAGGAGTGGGTTAGATGTCGAATATTCAAATCAGAAATTTAACGTTTGGATATGATTTACAAGGAATCAATTTATTTGAAGAAACAGATGTAACCATTGATTCAAGTTGGAAGTTAGGACTAGTAGGGAGGAATGGTCGTGGTAAGACAACTTTTTTAAAGCTACTACTTGGTCAGTTACCCTATAAAGGAAGGATAACGTATCAAGAATCTTTTCGTTATTTTCCACAGCCAATCGCGGACAAGAAACAATTAACGTTTAACGTACTAGAGACTATGGCAGATTTTGAGCAGTGGCAGATTGAGAAAGAACTCAATCTTTTAAAGGTCGATCCTGATGTCTTGTGGCGCCAATTCGATACCTTGTCAGGAGGCGAACAGACCAAGGTCTTACTAGCCTTGCTATTTGTTGATGATATTCATTTTCCGTTGATCGATGAACCGACTAATCATCTCGATATTGTGGGTAGACAACAGGTAGCTGATTATCTCAAAGCTAAGAAGCAAGGTTTTATTGTAGTCAGTCATGATCGCTTATTTATTGATGAAGTTGTTGATCATATTCTATCTATTGAAAGAAGCCAAATTGTCTTGTATCAAGGAAACTTTTCGGTTTACGAAGACCAAAAGAAACAACGTGATGCGTATGAACTAGAGCAAAATGAAAAATTACAAAAAGAAATCGAACGTTTGAAACAAACCGCTCGTGAAAAGGCAGCTTGGTCAAAAGAACGTGAAGGTGATAAGTACGGTAAGTCTAATCAAAAAGGAAGCGGTGCAATTTTTGACACTGGCTTTATTGGCGCTCGAGCGGCTCGAACGATGAAACGGTCGAAAGCGATTGAACATCGTCTTGAAGGACAAATTGAGGAGAAAGAAGGCTTACTGAAAGATATCGAACAGACGGAGTTACTCCGGTTGAAATTTGAACCTACTCATCATAAAAGACTGATAGAAGTTAAGAATCTACAGTTAAGCTGTGATGGGAGTCCCTTATTCAAGCCAATCAATTTTCAATTGAACAAAGGAGACCGATTGGCAATCATTGGTCCAAATGGATCTGGTAAATCATCTTTGCTTGCATACTTATTAGGACACTTTAAAGGAACAGCGACAGGCGAGATTACTAAGCCTGATCGGTTAACAATCAGTCTAGTGCGGCAAAACTATGAAGATAATAAAGGAACATTGCAAGCATTTGCGAAAGAACAACAGCTTGATTATCAACAATTACTCATGAATTTGAGACAACTGGGAACTGATCGCTTTGTTTTTGAAAATCGGATTGAAGATATGAGTATGGGACAACGTAAACGTGTTGAAATGGCTAAATCTTTAGTAACACCAGCTGAATTATTTTTATGGGATGAACCATTGAATTATTTAGATGTCTTCAATCAAGAGCAACTCGAACAAGTCATTCAGGCAGAAAATCCCACAATGGTAATTATCGAGCATGACGAAGTCTTTATTGAACGAGTGGCGACCAAAAAAATAATACTTGAAAAACCATGAAATGGTATTCGGGACATTTTCAGTTGTTAGTCACAAAATTTTACGACATCTTCCTAAGATAGCTTGACTTTCATGGTGATTACATCTATAATTTTTAAGACTGTTCTTACATTGAAATTTTGTGAAGATGTAATAACCACCAGTAAATTATAGGAGGTGCATTTCGAGATGAAACGTACGTATCAACCAAGCAAACGTAAACGCCAAAAAGTTCATGGTTTCCGTAAACGCATGAGCACTAAAAATGGTAGAAGAGTATTAGCAAGTAGACGCCGTAAAGGTAGAAAAGTCTTAAGCGCTTAGATCACTGACCGTCTCAGTGGTCTTTTTTTTGATAGTAGAAGTGTGAAAGTGAGTCTTTTATGAAAAAACGCTATCGAGTTAAATCTGAACGTGATTTTAAACAAATTTTCAAGGCGGGAAAGTCTTATGCAAACCGTCAATTTGTTGTTTACGTCTTGGAAAAGAAAGATCAACAACACTTTCGAGCAGGAATTTCAGTGAGTAAAAAACTTGGAAATGCAGTCGTGAGAAATAAAATCAAAAGACGTATCAGAGAAGGTTTTTTACAGTTGGAGAAACAAATCAAACCAGATGTAGATCTAGTGATTATTGCACGCCAACCAGTGGTGAATCTACCATTGGAGATGTTAGTCAAAAATATGACACATGTGTTGACTGTTGCAGGTCTACTCATTAAAAGCGAGGATTCTGATGATTAAGAATAAGAAGAAAATAGCATTGTTGATACCTTTGGTACTTGTGCTCTCCGCTTGTGGTCGGAGTGATGTCACTGAAAGTAGTACTGGATTCTGGGAAAAAGGTATCATCTATAGTTTCATTAAAATTATTGAATGGTTATCAGCTCTTTTTGGTAATAACTATGGTATGGGGATCATTATATTTACCGTGATCGTCAGCATTTTATTATTACCGTTGATGAAATTTCAATTCAAGACAACACGTGAAACAGCGGAATTACAGCCTGAGGTTGAAAAAATCAAGGCTAAGTATCCTATGTCTGATCGTGAAAGCCAGTTAAAAATCCAAGAAGAAACACGTGCTCTTTATAAGGAAAAGGGTGTAAATCAGTTTGCTGGTTGTTTACCACTAGTCATTCAAATGCCTATTTTGATTGCCTTGTACCAAGCCGTTTCGCGGTCACCAGTTTTGAGAAGTGGTTCATTCTTGTGGATGGACCTAGGGGATCCAGATCCTTATTTTGTCTTACCGGTCTTGGCTGGGATATTTACTTTTTTGACCAGTTGGTTATCAATGAAAGCTCAACCTGTCCAAAATGGGATGACGAAAGGGATGACTTTCTTTATGCCAGTTATGATTGTTGTGATGGCCGTACCGTTAGCAAGTGCTGTTTCCCTGTACTGGGTTGCACGTAATGTCTTCAGTGTTGGTCAAACATTGCTATTGAATAATCCTTATAAGTTGCAACGCGAACGCGAGGAAAAGAAGCGTCTTGAAAAGAAAAGAGAACGCGATTTGAAGAAAGCGTGGCATAACAAAAAGAAATAAGCGAAACTAGTTTGAATTGACCTTTGTATGTTAAAATAATGGTAATGAGATAATCACCTAGCGACAAAGGAGATACACGATGAATTCTAAAGATGAAGTAGTAGTTGAGGGAAGTACAGTCGATCAAGCCATTCAACGTGGGTTGTTGACGATGAATCTTGAATCAAAGGATGTCACCATTGAAATCTTAGATGAAGGGAAAAAAGGATTATTTGGATTAGGTCAACGAAACGCAAAAGTGAAATTGACACGTCTCACCTTGGACCCTATTGACGAGCCTCAAGATATCCAAAATCAAGAAGTCCAAGTCCTAACGGATGATGTGTTAGATGATGAAAGTGATAGCAGTGATGTTCCAGTTGATGTTGATGAGAGCACTGAGGTGGCTCGTAATGTTAGTGCTATAGCAGAGGATGACATTACTAATACCATTACAAGGGTTAATAATGACGTTGTTGATGGATCAAAGGAAGAATCTGTAGAATCTGATCCTATTTCTGATGATCAGTCTGATAATCAAGCTAAAGAGGATACGGGTGAAACCAGTGAGTTTGATCAAGAAAATCAAATATCTGAGGTTGCAGAAGATGTGGCACATTACTTAAGTAAAGTTTGTGAGGTTTACGGTGCACCAAATAGTGTTTCAGTCGTCATCAAGCCACATCATGTCATCTTCCAGATTGAGTCTGACAAAGCAGGCTTGATCATCGGGCATCATGGTAAGATCATCGACGCACTACAAAATTTAGCACAGGTCATGCTTTTCCGTGATGTGAAGGGTAAACTGTCAGTTCTCGTCAATGTTGGCGATTATAGGGAACGGCGTTATGAGATTTTAAAACGTATTGCTGAAAGAACGGCTAAAAAAGCTATTGAAACCAGACAACCAGTCTTTTTAGAACCATTACCGTCATTTGAGCGGAAAATTATCCATGCGGAGTTGAGTCGCAATAACCAAGTTGAGACACATTCAGAAGGAAAAGAACCACATCGCTATCTAGTGGTTGAAGCCGTTGATTGAGCGATTAACAATTGATAAGACCTTTTATCAGTCAATCAAGTTGCTGATTGTGTGATTGAGAGATAATTCATCGAGCTGAGACATATTATGTCTCGGCTCTTTTTGTATTTCTAATTACTTACAAGTGAAACCGCTTTACAGATTCACAAAAATTAGCTATACTAATCTCGTAAGAAACTTGTCTAGACAAGTTATTTATAAAGCCAACTGATTTTATTATAAGGAGGATTATCATGGCAAAAAAATATGAAAAGGATGCGAAAGCACTGGTGGATCTCATCGGTGGTGACAGCAATATAAATGCTGTTACACACTGTGCAACACGGATGCGCTTTGTGTTAAACGATCCAAAGAAAGCAAATGTCGAAGAAATTGAAAAACTGGATGCGGTGAAAGGAACCTTTACTCAAGCAGGACAATTTCAAGTTATCGTCGGTAATGATGTCTCAGATTTTTACAATGAGTTTGTGGCTATCACAGGACACGAAGGCGTTTCTAAGGATGATGTAAAGGCAGCCGCTAAGCAAAACCAAAACTGGTTACAACGTGTGATGACTGTTTTAGCAGAAATCTTTGCACCAATTATCCCTGCAATTATCGCTGGTGGTTTGATTTTAGGATTCCGGAATATTCTGGAAGGCGTTCCATTCAAAGCGTTAGATGGACAAACGATTGTGCAAGTTTCCCAATTCTGGGCTGGTGTAAATGACTTTCTTTGGTTACCAGGAGAAGCCATTTTCCATTTTCTACCAGTAGGTATTACGTGGTCTATTACACGTAAGATGAAAACAACACAAATTCTCGGTATTATTCTAGGTATCACATTAGTTTCCCCGCAATTATTAAATGCTTATGGTGCGGCAGATGCCATTGCAAGTGGCGAAGTACCTGTTTGGAATTTTGGTTTCTTTACCATTGAGAAGATTGGTTATCAGGCTCAAGTTATCCCAGCAATGCTAGCCGGGTTCACCCTAGTTTATCTCGAAAAGTGGTTACGTAAGGTGACACCTCAAGCTATCTCGATGATTGTTGTCCCATTTTTTGCGCTATTGGTGACGATCATACTTGCTAATACTGTATTAGGACCTATCGGTTGGGTTATAGGCCAATGGATTTCCAAGGGAGTTTATGCAGGATTAACAGGAAGTTTCTCTTGGTTGTTCGGTGCAGTATTTGGCACATTCTATGCGCCACTAGTTATAACAGGGCTCCATCATATGACGAATGCTATTGACTTACAATTAGCTGCTGATTTTGGTGGTACACAATTATGGCCAATGATTGCTCTTTCAAATATTGCTCAAGGTTCTGCAGTACTTGCAATTTGGTGGTTACACCGTGATGACAAGAAAGAAGAACAAATTTCTATTCCAGCAACAATCTCTTGTTACTTAGGGGTTACTGAACCAGCAATGTTTGGGATTAACTTGAAGTATATGTATCCGTTTGTTGCCGCAATGATTGGTTCTGGAATTGCCGGATTGCTTTCAACAACATTTGGGGTAACAGCAAATAACATCGGTGTTGGTGGATTGCCAGGTTTTCTTGTGATTCAACCAGGTTCTCAACTAATGTTCTGGATCTGTATGGGAATATCAATCGTTGTACCATTTGTTTTAACTGTTATCTTTGAAAAACGTGGTTTCTTAGCTGATAAAGCATTGGATATCAACATTCCATTCTTTAATCATTAATTAACCCACTAGTATCACCAAAATCACTAGTAGTAAAGGGCTGAGGTGGGTGGAAAATAAAGAGTTGAGCATTTTTCATAGCTTGCGGCATACTATTGTTCAGGGAATAGTAAAACCAGATGATATCCTTCCCAGCGAGAATCAATTAGCTGAAAAATACGAGGTGTCCAGAGAGACTGTCCGTAAAGCATTAGCACGATTAGTCGATCAGGGGTTGATCATCAAACAACGGGGAAAAGGTTCCATTGTTTTGCCGACAACGCGCTTTAACTTTCCTATTAATGGATTAACTAGTTTTAAAGAACTACAGCAACAACAGCATATTCCATCATCAACAACTGTGATTAAAAACCATTATATAGAGGCACCAGACTTTTTAGTGGCTCAACAGATGGTCAAGCCAAATTCGATGATGTGGCAGATTAAGCGTCAGAGAATCGTTCAGGGGACGCCGGCGATTTTGGATATTGATTACATCATTCCTGATTTAGTACCACAAGCGAGTGACGAGGAGCTCGAGATATCGTTATATGATTATCTTGAAAAGCAACAACAGCTCAAAATCAATTTTGCACAAAAAGAGATTACAGTCGATCAAGCAACTGATGAAGATAGAACATATCTTGATCCTGAGGCGAATCATGTTGTTGTGGTGAGAAGTTACGTTTATTTAGATGATGCTCGGTTCTTTCAATTTACTGAAAGCCGTCATGTGCTAGAACGTTTTAGATTTGTGGATATTGCTCATCGAAATCCTGAAGCGCTCTCTACAAATAAAAGGTATATGAATTAGAAGAAAATGAAATTACCGAGAATTAATAAACGTTTTCATAAACAATGTGTTCTTTGAAGGTGTTATTCCTCAAACAATATGATATTAAGAATAAGAAGCTCTATTTCTAATTAGAAATAGAGCTTCTTTCTTAAAAAGTCTAGATAAAAAGTTTTGCTAAAACGCTTTTTCTGATTTAAAATATCATTATGTGTTTTAGTAAAGGAGTTGAAGCAATGCAGATTGGCAATCGTATAAAGATAGAACGACAGAAGCGACATATGTCGCAAAAGGAGCTTGCTCAAGATATTTGTAGTCAGACCTTGATCTCCAGAGTTGAAAAAGGGGAGATTGGGTTAGGAACTGATATTCTTTACAAAATATCACAGCGGCTTGGTTTGCCAATTCAGTCTTTTTTTAATGAATCAGATATTGCAGATAAAAAGTTATTTGTTCACAATCAACGTCAGATTTTAGCAATGTTATGTGGTCAAGACTATTTATCACTACAAGCAATTATCCAAACCGAGTTAAAAAGAACAGATCTGTCAGAATTAGAAGTTCTGTTTTATCATTGGGTAGATAGTCAGTTAGTCTTTTATATCGATCATGATCATGAAGAAAGTATAAGCCAATTAACAGAGTTGCTTGACAAGGCAACAGCCATTGAAAATCGAAAATTAGAAGCCTTTGTTGCTTATTCGATTGGTGTCATATATACCAAAATAAATGATGAGTTAAAAGCAACCTCTTATTTGAAGCGAGCACAGCTCGTGAGCAAAAAATTAGATGATTTTCGTTTGAATGTTGACATTATGTACCATTTGGGACGAAATCAGCATCTACTCCATCGCAATGGTGAAGCTATTAAAACTCTAACCGATTGTATTGATTTATTGGTGAAAAAGGAGTCACTCTATCACCTTGGAGAGGTACTATACGAACGCGGAAATACCTTGTTCGAAATGGGGATGAGTGAGGATGCACTTGAAGATATGACAGGATCTCAAGTCGTCTACCGATTACAACAAAACTCTTCAAACGTCTTCTTCACTAAGGAACGCATTCAACGTATTGAAAGTGATTTAAAGAAATAGTTTCTGACTAACGAGCAATCTTTCCTTTTAGCGATTGTTTTATTTGTATGACAGTTGACTAAGTAGATAAGTCAGAGAGACAAGATAGGAATCAAAAACAAAAATTGCAAAAGAAACGTCTAAACGTTGCAATTGTGCTATTTTTCGGTATAATGAAGCAGAGTTTTCACAGTCAAAGTGTGTACGCTCCCATATAAGGGGGTAGTATGCACTTTTTTTATTGGAAATGATGCTATGAGTTTTAAACTCTTGTATTCAACAGATAATGAGTATCAAGACAATGAGGTAATGAGATACAGAGTATCAAGAATCTCGGTCTTAGTCAACGGTTTATAAAATAACAAAAAGGAGGACCAAAATGATCAATGAAGTAGATACAATTGCAGCTATCTCAACGGCACTTGGCGAAGGGGCTATTGGAATCGTACGTGTGAGTGGTCCGGATGCAATCACCATATGCAATCACATTGTGCGTTTAGTGCACCATCAGTCATTATCGGCTGTAAAGAGTCATACAATCAATTACGGAAAAGTTGTCAGCAATGATTTAGGACAAGATATTGACGAAGTGATGGTCAGTGTGATGAGAGCTCCAAAAACGTTCACGCGTGAAGACGTTATAGAAATCAATTGTCATGGTGGCAATCAAGCGGTAAAACGCATTTTAGAAAATTTGTTAGATGCGGGTGCTAGGTTAGCGGAACCAGGTGAGTTTACAAAACGAGCATTCTTAAACGGTAGGATAGACCTTTCTCAAGCAGAAGCAGTGATGGATTTGATCAAAGCGAAGAGCGATCGAGCGATGGATCTTGCAATGGGCCAATTGAGTGGCCGATTATCAAGTAAAATCAAAGATCTTAGACAGGAGATGTTACAGACACTAGCTCAAGTAGAAGTGACAATCGATTATCCTGAATATGACGATGCGGAAGATATCTCACTTACAGCACTCAGTCATACGGCTAAGCACATCAAGGAACGGATTGCTGAACTACTGAAACAATCTCGACAAGGAAGAATCATCAGAGACGGGATTAAAACGGCTATCATTGGACGACCTAATGTCGGAAAATCGAGTTTATTGAATAATTTAATTCAAGAAGAGAAAGCAATCGTGACAGAAGTTGCCGGGACCACCAGAGATACGATTGAGGAAACAATCACTATCAATGGTATTCCACTAGAGCTAGTTGATACAGCAGGAATTCGGGAGACACTTGATGTTGTAGAGCAAATTGGTGTGGCCCGTAGTCGTAAAGCTTTAGAAGAAGCAGACTTAGTATTACTGCTCCTCAATCGCTCAGAACCGTTAAGTGAATCAGATAAGGCCTTGATTGCTGCCACAGCAGACAAGAAACGACTAATCTTATTGAATAAGACGGATCTAACCCAACAGTTGGATCGTGTACAGCTAGAGTCACTATTGGTGACCACTGATCAAGTAATCGAAACCTCCATGCTTGAACAAGTTGGCATCGATGCATTAGAAAAAAGTATTATGGATCTCTTTATGGATGGTAAGATCGCAGAAAGAGATGCGACTTATATCTCAAATGTTAGACATATCGATCTCTTGAAGAAGGCAGATAAATGTCTTGATGAGGTATTGAATGCCTGTGAGCAGCAAGTACCAGTAGATTTGATTCAAATCGATTTTACCAGGGCTTGGGACTTACTTGGTGAAATAACAGGCGAAAGTGTTCAAGATGAGTTGTTGACACAATTGTTTAGTCAATTTTGTTTAGGAAAATAGGTGAAAAAATGAGAACATATGAAGCAGGATCTTATGATGTGATTGTCGTTGGGGCCGGACATGCCGGATGTGAAGCAGCTCTTGCGAGTGCTCGAATGGGGCAAAATACGCTATTGTTGACCCTTAATTTGGAGATGTTGGCGTTTATGCCTTGTAATCCTTCCATAGGTGGACCAGCTAAAGGCGTTGTTGTAAGAGAAATCGATGCCCTAGGTGGTGAAATGGGCCGAAATATCGATAAAACCTATATTCAAATGCGTTTATTGAATACTGGTAAAGGACCAGCTGTTAGGGCACTCAGGGCACAAGCAGATAAGGCTCTGTATGCCCAAACAATGAAACATACAATCGAGTTAGAGGACCATCTAGACTTAAAACAAGGCATTGCACAACGTCTTGTGATTGAAGAAGGAACCGCCCGAGGTATTATTACCCACACAGGTGCGATCTATCGGTCAAAAGCAGTTGTTTTGACTGCTGGAACCTCTTCTAGAGGGCAAATTATTATTGGAGAGCTAAAGTATTCTTCCGGTCCTAATAATAGCCAACCAAGTATCAAATTGTCGGAACATCTATTAGAACTTGGTTTTGAGTTAGCAAGGTTTAAGACAGGGACGCCACCGCGCGTTCACGGCAATACGATTGATTATTCTAAGACGGAGATACAACCTGGAGATGTTGAACCACATCTTTTCAGCTTTACCTCCGATTTAGAAAGCTATCGCACAGACCAAGCTCCATGTTGGTTGACCTATACCACAGAAGAAACACATGAGATTATTCGAGAAAACCTAGATCGTGCACCAATGTTTACCGGCATCGTAGAAGGTGTTGGAGCTAGGTATTGTCCCTCAATTGAAGATAAAATCGTTCGGTTTAGTGATAAGCCAAGACACCAAATCTTTTTGGAACCGGAAGGTGAAATGACAGATGAAGTGTACCTTCAAGGTTTATCAACGTCGCTACCTGAAGAAATACAAGTAGAAATGATCAAGAGTGTTCCAGGTCTTGAACAAGTTAAGATGATGCGACCGGGTTATGCGATTGAATATGACGTGATGATTCCACATCAACTACGTCCATCACTCGAGACAAAACGGATAAACGCCTTGTTTACTGCCGGACAAATGAATGGGACGTCAGGCTATGAAGAAGCTGCTGGGCAGGGTATTATGGCAGGCATCAACGCTGCACTCAAGGCCCAAGATAAAGAGCCGTTTATTCTTAAGAGAAGTGATGCCTATATTGGTGTGATGATTGATGACCTTGTCACAAAAGGAACAACGGAACCATACCGTTTGTTGACATCTCGTGCTGAATATCGGTTACTTTTACGGCATGATAATGCAGATCTCAGATTGACCGAAAAGGGCCACGAGCTAGGAATGATTGATGATCAACGGTATGCCAACTTCTGTGAGAAAAAAGCTGCAATCAAAGCAGAATTAAAGCGTATTACACAATTTCGCTTTAAACCTAACGATCCAGTTAGTAACTACTTGACTGAAATTGGATCAGCTCCTTTAAAAGATGGCATACTATTCAGTGAATTGTTGAAACGACCAGAAATAAGCTATGACCGTTTGTTGGAATTTGCTCCTAGTAGTGAGACGTTGACTGTTGAAGAAAAGGAACAAGTCGAGATACAAGTCAAATATGAAGGATATATCGCTAAAGCCATCGAAAAAGTGAAGAAGCTCAAACGAATGGAAGAAAAGAAAATACCTGAACATATCGATTACGATGCCATCAACGGACTAGCGACTGAAGCTAAGCAACGGCTAAAATTGATTCAACCTGAAACAATCGCTCAAGCAAGTCGAATCAGTGGCGTTAACCCAGCTGATATCTCTGTTTTGATGATTTATGTTGAACAAGGTAGAATCGCTAAAGTAAAATAAGGTAAGATAGATAATAAGACAAGAGAAGGATGTCACAGGAGAAGGAGTGCCACGAATGGATGAGTTGCAATTCACCGAAATGATTGCACAAAACTGGCAGATCGACCTAACAGATAAACAGTTGGAACAGTTTGACCGTTATTATGACTTACTAACGACTTGGAATGGGAAAATCAATTTGACTGCCATTACTGATCAATCAGAAGTGTATGAAAAGCATTTTTATGATTCTTTATCTTTGACTGCTGTGATGGACCTATCTCAGGTTTCGACTATCATGGATGTTGGAGCGGGAGCTGGTTTTCCGAGTATCCCACTGAAAATCGTTTTTCCTCATTTGAAAGTTACAATCGTTGATTCTTTAAATAAGCGGATTACATTCCTAAAAGAGTTAAGTGATGACTTGGGACTGGAAGATGTGACGTTAATCCATCAAAGAGCAGAAGATGCAGGTCAAGATCCGCTACTACGAGAAAAATTTGACCTAGTGACTGCAAGAGCAGTCGCACGATTGAATGTGTTGGCAGAACTCTGTTTGCCATTTGCTCGGGTATCCGGTCATTTTGCAGCATTAAAAGGGGCAAAGGCACAAGAGGAAGAACTTATGGCTCAAAAAGCAATCACAGTTATAGGCGGAAAAGTTGCTAAAAGCGTTTCTTTGACCTTACCTAGCGACCACAGTGATAGAGATATCATTTTGATTGAAAAAGTTAAAAAAACACCCCGAAAGTATCCAAGACAAGCCGGCAAACCAAATAGAAACCCTATCGTATAATGATGTGATTCTAGTTTCTAATGACAGTTTAAAGACACGATGAAAGGTGAGAAATTAACATGATAACTATTGCAAGTTTTATTGATCATACAGCTCTTAAACCTAATACGACGAAGAAGCAAATAGACCAATTAATCGCAGAAGCAAAACAGTATCAATTTGCTTCTGTTTGCGTCAATCCGTTTTGGGTCAACTATGCTAGTGAGCAACTAAAAGACTCAAATGTCTTAGTCTGTACGGTTATTGGATTTCCTCTGGGAGCCAACACGACTACAGTTAAAGCTTTTGAAGCTACCGATGCTATCAATAATGGGGCACAAGAAATCGATATGGTTATAAACATTGGGGCAATGATCGACCATGACTACGACACCGTTGAAAAAGACATTCGTGCCGTTGTTGAAGCTAGTAATCATAAAGCAGTGGTCAAGGTTATTTTAGAGACTTGTCTATTGAAAGATGAAGAGATAAAAAAGGCTAGCGAATTGGCAGTAAAAGCAGGAGCAGATTTCGTGAAGACGTCTACTGGATTCTCGACTGGCGGCGCGACTATTGAAGCAGTCAAAATCATGAGTGCAGCTGTCCCTGATACTGTAGGGGTCAAGGCCTCAGGTGGTGTCCATAACTTGTCAGAAGCACGTGATATGATTGCAGCTGGTGCAACCAGGATTGGTGCAAGTGCTGGCGTTCAAATCGTTTTAGAAGAGGCCAAAGAGAATAACTAAGGAGAGTCATTATGCGCGTCGTTGAATTGATTGAGAAGAAGCAACACGGAAAAGCGTTGACGAAACAGGAAATTGACTTTTTGATCAAAGGGTATACCGAAGAAACTATTCCAGACTATCAAATGAGTGCTTTGCTCATGGCAATCTATTTTAAGGATATGACGCCTGATGAACGGTTATGGCTCACAAGAGCAATGGTCAAGTCGGGAGATACTATCGATCTTTCAAAAATCAATGGTGTCAAAGTGGATAAACATTCAACTGGTGGTGTAGCAGATACGACAACGCTCGTGTTAGGTCCACTAGTAGCTTCGTTGGGGATTCCAGTTGCCAAGATGTCTGGTAGAGGTCTAGGCCACACAGGGGGAACCATCGACAAACTAGAATCAATCCCAGGATTTCATATTGAGTTAACGACTAAAGAGTTCATCGCTCATGTCAATCGTGATAAAATCGCGATTGTAGGACAAACAGGTAATTTGACTCCTGCGGATAAGAAATTATATGCCCTAAGAGACGTGACGGCAACAGTGGGGAGTATCCCGTTGATTGCAAGCTCGATCATGAGTAAAAAAATAGCGGCTGGCTCTGATGCTATTTGCTTAGATGTCAAAGTAGGGTCTGGTGCCTTTATGAAGACACCAGAAGAAGCTCGGAAACTTGCTGAGGCGATGGTACAAATTGGTAATGACGCGGGTCGGAAAACAGTGGCTGTCATCTCAGATATGTCGCAACCATTAGGAAATGCAGTTGGTAATGCCCTGGAAGTTATCGAAGCCATAGAGGTTTTGGAGGGAAAAGGGCCTAAAGCATTGACAGATCTTGTGTTTGAACTTGGAGCACAAATGGTTGTATTAGCTCAAAAAGCTACTACAGTAGCTGAGGCTAAGCAACTGTTAAAAGAACAGATTACAAGTGGAAAAGCACTTGAACAGTTTCAAAAATTGATCAAGTCACAAGGCGGTAATGAAGAAGTAGTGACGACTTACGAGCTCTTGCCACAAGCAACCTATCAATTTAATTTACCGGCAACTACGAGTGGGTATGTCAATATTAAAGATGCTGAGCAAATTGGCCTTGCTGCGATGCTATTAGGAGCAGGCAGAGCTGTTAAGGATGACGAAATCGATTATGGTGTTGGCCTCGTGATGCACAAAAGAATCGGTGACCATGTCACTGCTGGCGAGTCTCTTCTAACAATTTATAGTAACCGAGAAGATGTTTCAGAAGTAGAAGATAAGTTGTATGGCACGATTGAAATTGGGGAAAAACCAAAGTTGCCACCATTGATTTATGATATTGTTACAACTGAGTAATGTTAGTGATGAACTAGTGGTTGTGCTAGATAGTTGGTAATGTTGTAAGGCAAAGTAAATAGATAAAGTAGTTAGATGGATGATGTTAGCGTAAAGAGATAGGGCCAATCATTATATGAAGAAAACTTTTGCTTAGTAAAACTGTGACAACAGCTGTGTCACAGTTTTTTAAGGTCTTGTTTTCAGATAGGTCGCTATTTGGGTAAAAGAAGGAGCTTGTGCTACAACCTCTATATTAAACGGTGTTCAATCATCAGCTTCTTCGATTATAAGTTAATCTCCCTTGAAAATTAAAAATTTTCAGGTAGCTTTCCTTATCTCTCGAAGCTAAGCGCTGATTGAACAACCTCTATTAAACGGTGTAGCCCAAGCAACTTTTCGTCCATAAGTCAATCTAGCTCAAAAATTACAAACTTTCTGCTATCTTGCCTTATGGCATAAAGTTGAACGCTTGTGCTACAACCTCTATGGTTTATCTTCTTTTTTTTTGGTACGATATAGTAGAATTATTGCGATTTTTAGTCAATCGTGTAAGGAATGAGTCAAAGGGATACAAGTGATCTATCAAGGTAGAATGGAGGAAACGCAGTGACCCGAATTATTTCAGTTGCAAATCAAAAGGGTGGTGTCGGCAAGACGACGTCGACCGTTAATTTAGGAGCCGCATTAGCGTATTATGGTCAAAAAGTGCTGCTTATCGATGCCGATCCTCAAGGAAATGCAACTAGCGGATTAGGCATCAATCGTGGAAATTTAGAAGACGATCTTTATGACGTTTTGATTAATGATGTTCCCTTAGTCGACGTGATTCAACCATCTTCACGTGAAGGGTTATGGGTCGTTCCTTCTAGCATCCAGCTGGCCGGTGCTGAAATCGAGTTGACCACGCAACAAAAAAGGGAGCAACGATTGAATCAGGCGATTCAATCGCTTGAAACAACCTATGATTTTATATTGATAGATTGTCCACCCTCGTTAGGGCATTTAACAATCAATGCATTTACAGCAAGTGACACGGTTTTGATTCCCGTCCAATGTGAGTATTATGCGCTTGAAGGATTATCACAATTGATGAATACCATTACCATGGTTCGAAAGCATTTTAATTCTCGCTTAAAAATTGAAGGTGTTCTACTGACGATGTTTGATGCACGGACGAATCTGGGAACGGAAGTCAAAAATGAAGTGATCAAGTATTTTCAAGAAAAGGTTTACCAAACGATTATTCCAAGGAATGTACGACTTTCAGAAGCACCAAGTTATGGACAATCAATCATTGATTATGATCCGAAATCTAAGGGTGCAGAGGTCTATTTGAGCTTGTCTAAGGAAGTGATGGCAAATGGTTAAAAAACATAATAAAGGTTTAGGACGGGGAATCGATGCATTGTTCAATTCTGCCTATGATGAAGATTCTTTAGAAGCGATTGAAGAGATCAACCATGATGAAGAATCTGTTGTGATGCTCAAAGTGTCTGGCATCAGACCTAATCCTTATCAACCAAGGCAACTCTTCGATGAGACGAGTCTACAAGAGTTAGCCGATTCCATTACTGAAAATGGTGTTTTTCAGCCGATTATCGTTCGTCGATCAACAATCAAAGGTTATGATGTGATTGCTGGAGAAAGAAGGCTAAGGGCTAGTAAGTTAGCTCAAAAAGAAACCATCCCAGCTATTATTCGTGATTATAATGAAGAAACGATGATCCAAATCGCCGTTGTGGAGAATCTTCAACGGGAAGACTTGAATGCTATTGAAGAAGCTAAAGCCTACCAAACGCTGATGAAAGAATTAAAATTGACCCAACAGGATGTCGCCATGCGGGTTGGGAAAAGTAGACCCTATATTGCAAATTTTGTTCGGCTATTGTCATTGCCAGTCAAAACGCAAACCGCATTAGAAGAAAACCAATTATCTGTTGGTCATGCAAGAGCGTTATTGGCTTTAAGCAATGAACGTGATATCGTTGACCTCACGAAAGATATTATCAAAAAAGGATTGACTGTTAGACAAACAGAAGAACTGATTCAAACGATTTTGGATGCGCCTAAGCAAAAACCAAAAAGAGAGCGGAAAGAAATCAAAAAATCACCTTATATTCTAGCAAGTGAAGATCGCTTGATGGATAAGTTTGGTACTTCAGTCTCAATCAACCCCGCTGGACCTCAAAAAGATTCTGGAAAAATCCAGATAGAGTATTTATCGTCTTCTGATTTGATGCGTATCCTAGATGTATTGGGAATAGAACTAGATGATTGAGACAATAATGGGATGAGTCTGTCAGTGATGAGTCTGTCAGTGATGCACATGTCATTATTAAGGGTTCAATCTTGAGGAGGTACGATAGGTAATGGTCAATAAAAACTATCAATTGAATGATATAGTTGAAATGAAAAAACCTCATGCCTGCCAGACTAATGAGTGGAAAGTAATCCGGATGGGCATGGATATCAAAATACAATGTCAAAAATGTCAGCAAATAGTAATGATGCCAAGACGAGAGTTTGATCGTAAGCTAAAACGCGTTTTATCATCAGTTGATTGAAATTAAGTTAACTAACCATAGAAAGAGTGACTAATAATGCCATTAACAGCGGGAATCGTTGGGTTACCAAATGTCGGGAAATCGACACTTTTCAATGCAATAACTAAAGCAGGTGTTGAGGCAGCAAATTATCCTTTTGCAACAATCGACCCAAATGTTGGAGTCGTTGAAGTGCCAGATGAACGATTAGATCGATTGACGGAACTTGTACATCCTAAAAAAACAGTTCCAACAACCTTTGAATTTACAGATATTGCAGGGATTGTAAAGGGTGCTAGTAAAGGAGAAGGCTTAGGAAACAAGTTTTTGAGTCATATCCGCCAAGTAGATGCTATTTGCCATGTGGTGCGATGTTTTGAAGATGAAAACATCACGCATGTGAGTGGTAAGATTGATCCAATCGCAGATATTGAAACCATTAACCTCGAATTAGTATTGGCTGACTTAGAGACAGTCGACAAGCGTTATTCTCGTGTATTCAAAATGGCGAAGGCCAAAGAAAAGGGAGCAAGTGCCGAGCTTGCTGTTTTAGATAAATTGAAGCCAACGTTGGAAGAGGGTCTGCCAGCACGATCCATCGACTTCACGGATGAAGAATTACCGATTGTTAAGAATTATTTCTTGCTGACGATGAAACCTGTCTTATATATTGCTAATATTTCAGAAGATGAATTAAGTGATATTGAGGGCAATAAATTTGTGTACGCAGTGAAAGAGTATGCTGCAAAGGAACAGGCAGAAGTTGTACCAGTTTGTGCCCAAGTAGAAGAAGAAGTAGCAGAGCTTGAGCCAGAAGAGAAGACACTGTTTTTAGAAGAAATGGGTATTGCACAATCAGGCTTAGATACCTTGATTAAAAAGGCATATTCGTTATTGGGTCTTGCCACCTATTTTACAGCTGGAGAACCAGAAGTTCGTGCATGGACTTTTAAGAAGGGGATGAAGGCTCCGCAAGCAGCCGGAATCATCCATTCTGATTTTGAGAAAGGGTTCATCAGAGCTGAAACGGTGTCTTACGAAGATCTAATAGCATACCATGGCATGCAAGGTGCCAAAGAGGCTGGAAAAGTGCGATTAGAAGGTAAGGACTATGTCGTTCAAGATGGCGATGTCATGCTATTTAGATTTAATGTGTAATGGGACAGTTTTAAACTGGGTTTCCGGGGGGCAAAAAAATGACCGAATCAGAGAAAAATGAATCAACCGTAGTGCAATCAATAGATGAAACAAAGAAACAATTGACCAAAAGAAATGATCAATATCTCTTCGAACTCAATAAAATTCTGGAAGCAGCAAATTACAGTCGACCAGAACGAGATGCTATCATTGATCCGATGGTCATTGAATTGGTTGAAAAGCAAAAAAGTGGTGTCACTGCAAGACAACTTTATGGTACGTTGACAGAGTATAGCGAAAAAATTATTTCTGGTGAGACAGGTGATACTAGTGTCGACGGTAAATCACCAGCGTGGCAATTAGGGGTAGATGGTGGTTTACTACTAGGCGGAATATTTGCCCTGATATCTGGAATATCATTATTAATCAATCAAAAAGATGCCCAACCAATGGGATTAATCACCTTGTTGATGAACTTTATCGCAGGTGGTCTGATGATAATTGTCTTATCAAACCATCTTCCAACTGCTGAAGGAAGAAAAGGAAAGAAAGGCTATTTCAAATATCTACTCGTTTCACTAGGTGTTATGGCAGTGTGGTTACTAGCTATTGTGTCTATCCCACTTCTTGTACCAGCTAGTCTTAACATTACCTTGCCAGCTGCAGGCTATATTATTATCGGTGCTGTAGCGATTCTTGGTAAAATAATGTTTAAGAAACACTTTGATGTTAGAGGGACTATCTTCTAACTTTAAAAAGGAAATCTAGTTTAAGCCTAATAAGACCACAGGACACGTAGACATTCAATACATTCAATACTATGTTCATTAGCACAGATCCACTTAAAGACAATTGTGGATCACAAACCGATAGGAGTGACGCTATGAAGGTTAGACTTAAGCAGCTGTTTTGGTGCTTGGCACTGGTTCTCAGTCTTTTTATGCTAACAAAACAGGCAACTGTAAAAGCAGATACGAGTTTTGACATTGATCCCGTTACAATAGATGTTGCAATTCAACCAGATGGGACTGCTAAGGTAAAAGAACAGTATGTGTATCGATTTGATGGAGAGTTCAATGGTCTTTTATACGACCTTGATACGAACGATTTACCAGAAGACCCACAAAATTTCAAGCTGACGATAACACGTGGTGGAGAGTCCAAGGAAGCCACTGAAAATAGTTCAGAGCAACCGTTTACCTATGAGCAAACGAACGCTTCAGGGATTTGGAAGAATAAAATTTTTATTCCTGGTGATGATGAGACAGTTATCTTACAAGTTGACTATGACCTTCCTCATTTTGTCATCAATTACAATGATACAGCCCAGTATAATCGAAAATTAATTGGGAGTAACTGGTCGGCTGGATTATCGAATGTAACCGCAACGATCAGATTACCCGAGCCTGTTGAGTCTGGTGAATTGAAGGGATGGGCTCATGGGGCACTGTCTGGTGACATTACGATTGGTGATGATAATCAGACGGTCACTTTGAAAATTCCTTATAATCCAGCTGGTCAATTTATGGAAGCCAATATTGTTTTCCCAACAAGAATTGTTCAAGCTAATACGAATGTCGTTGCGGAAGACAAACTAGATCAAATCATGTCTGATGAAAGGGCCATGGCAGAAGAAACTGCTAATCAAATCAAACGTGAGCAAGAACAAAAAGAAAAAGCTGCTAGAATAGGAAAATTCTTAATAGGGGGGACATCCCTCCTTGCAATAGGAACGTTTGCGCTAAATGGTTATGTCCTATATAAAAAGCGTCAAGACCTCAATCGTTTAAAAGAAAATATTCCTGACCATTTGTTCGAGCCCCCGAGTGATATCAAGCCTGCACTATTAAAACCTGCCGTTTATGGTAAAGAGGTTGGGGCAGATGAATTATCAGCTACTATCATGGATCTAGTTCGTCGCCATGTTATTGAGATTGCACCGATCGAAAAGTCTGTTGGAAAGTTAAAAAAAGCTTTTGGTGCTAGTGACACAGATTATCGCTTAACATTATTGTCTGATCACGATGAAAGACTAGATGATTATGAGAAACATCTGATCGATTGGTACTTTAATGTAATTGGTGATCGTCAAACCGTTACTTTAGATGAAGTTGAAGCTTTTGCTAAGAAGAAACAAAAGAGATTTAGAGGGAAATATACGACCTTTACAACGAAAGTCAAAAGTGATGCAAAAGGGTTTGGCTATATTGCTGATAAGAATACTTCCAAAAAAAGTGATAAGGGCATTGGTGGTTTTGTTGCTAAAGTCTCACGCTATGCTTTTGTGGGAACCATTCTAATTGGAGCAGTAATAGTCTTGGTACCGCGACTAAACTTCTTGGATTTTGGGCAGTATATATTCCCCTATATTTTCATTTCTATGGCTATTTTAATCGCAATGCTGATGATAAACGTTGTAATCTCGTTCTTGTATCCTAAAAATTACACCAAAGAAGGTATAGTTGAGAAACAAAAATGGGATGCATTTACGCAAATGTTGAAGGATATCAGTACGCTTGATATGGCAGAAGTGGGCTCCATTATTTTATGGGAGAAATATTTAGTCTATGCCATCGTTTTAGGGGAAGCAGAGAAAGTTGCGAAGGCAATGGAAACATACATCCCTCCAGAACAATTAGATCAAGGGTACTTAGCTAGTATGTATTACTACCACGGTGCTAGTTCCTTGATGTTCCAAAATCGGTTGACACAATCTAACGCGACAGCTATAGCTTCCTCCACACCAAGTTCTAGTGGTAGTAACTATAGTGGCGGTGGTGGTGGATTCAGTGGTGGATCAAGTGGCGGTTCCGGCGGAGGCGGCGGAGGCGGTGCGTTCTGACCCAGTCTGAATAGGCTTTGAATAGGCTTATAGATAAAAATTAACAGCAAAAGAGCTTCGGATATAACAATCCGAAGCTCTTTTAGTGTTGTTTTAAATGTTGTAAAAAATAAATTATTGGGAAGAGTAGTTGGGGGCTTCTTTTGTAATTTGGACATCGTGGGGGTGCGATTCTCTCAACCCAGCGCCAGACATTCTAACGAATTTAGAGTTTTCTCTGAGCTCTTTCAGATTAGCTGCTCCGACATAACCCATTCCGGCTTGTAGGCCACCAATCATTTGGAATAGGATATCTTTGGCAGACCCTTTATATGCAACACGTCCTTCAATACCTTCAGGGACGAGTTTGTTGGCTTCGTTTTTACTTTGGAAGTAACGATCACTTGATCCTTTTTCCATTGCGGCCAAGCTACCCATACCACGATAGGTTTTGAAACGTCTTCCTTGGAAAATTTCAAATTCGCCAGGAGATTCATCTGTTCCAGCTAACATGCTTCCGAGCATGACTACATGACCACCAGCTGCGAGAGCTTTTACGATATCGCCAGAATACTTGATACCACCATCTGCAATGACAGTTTTTCCAAACTCTTTAGCGGCTGTCGCACAGTCGTAAATGGCTGTGATTTGTGGCACGCCGACGCCTGCTACGACACGAGTGGTACAAATAGAGCCAGGGCCGATCCCAACTTTGACAACATCGACATTAGCTTCAAATAAAGCACGGGTTGCTTCAGCAGTTGCAACGTTACCAGCAATAAGAGTGGCGTCTTTGAATTGTGCTCTAATTTCTTTGATTTTTCGAATCACACCGGCACTGTGACCATGAGCGGTATCAATGACGATGGCATCAGCTCCAGCAGCTAATAAAGCCGCAGTTCTTTCAAATGTATCTGAAGTGATTCCTACTGCTGCTGCCACTAATAATCTGCCATGCTCATCTTTAGCAGAGTTAGGGTACTCAATGATGCGTTCAATATCTTTGATTGTGATCAAACCGGATAAATGACCTTCTGCATCGATTAAAGGCAGTTTTTCGATTTTGTGTTGTTGCAAAATCGCTTCTGCCTGACTTAGTGATGTTCCAACTGGAGCTGTCACTAAGCTTTCAGTTGTCATGACATCTTTGATTGGGATAGTGTAGTCGGTGATGAAACGGAGATCTCTGTTCGTTAATATACCGACAAGCTTTTTCTCCACTAGATCGTCCACAATGGGGACGCCACTGATACGGTAGCGACTCATTAAATCTTCGGCATCACTGACGAGATGGTCCGGTGTCAAAAAGAAAGGATTGATAATCACACCGTTTTCAGATCGTTTTACGATTGTAACTTGTTCAGCTTGATCAGCAATACTCATATTTTTATGGATAACACCTAGTCCACCTTGACGGGCTATGGAGATTGCCATTTTGGCATCTGTCACAGTGTCCATGCTGGCACTCATAATAGGAATATTCAGTTGCAAGTTTTTAGCTAGTTTTACAGAGAGATCCACGTCGTGTGGTAAAACATCACTAGCTTGTGGTACTAATAGGACATCGTCAAAGGTCAACCCTTGCTTACTAAATTTAGCGTCCCAATTGGTCACGTTGATAAGCCTCCTCAAATTTTTAGCGATTGGTTATGTGATTTTGTTTATTGACTAAAATACCACGTTACGACTAAAAATTCAAACGCATTCAGGTGTTTCTCACAGAATTCTTAAACTTTTATCAAGTTTAGGGATAACGTTTTTAGATTATAGCAGTAATTGTGTATGATGTAGGTGTGTGATACATAGGAAGAGATATGCTAGGAAGAAAGATGCTAGTGAGTACTTTTATCAAAAAAATGTATACGGACGCAATAGGGGGATATAAATTATGAAGTTATTAGTTGTAGATGATGATCGTGAAATTGTGGATTTATTGACGATTTACTTGAAAAATGATGATTTTGATATCATCAAAGCTTACGATGGGGCGCAAGCTTTAGCCAAGTTAAATGAGTATCCTGATATCGCCATGATGATCTTAGATATCATGATGCCGAAAAAGAATGGCATCGAAGTATTGAAAGAAATCAGAGAAACGAATACAACGCTCCCTATTTTGATGCTTAGTGCTAAATCAACCGATATGGATAAGATTCAAGGACTTACAACTGGGGCGGATGATTATGTGACGAAACCATTCAATCCACTAGAAGTGGTTGCTCGTGTAAAATCACTCATGAGAAGAAGTCATATCAGTCCTGAAAGCGACTCCCCTGAACAAATAGAGGTAGGGCCATTGATTATCAATAAGGCATCACATGAAGTAACGACTTTGACAGGCAAACAAATTCAATTAACTGCACTTGAATTTGGTATTCTTTATCTGTTGGCAAGTCATACCAATCGTGTGTATAGTACAGATGAAATTTTCGAAATCGTTTGGCAACAAGAAAGTATCGTGTCAGCTAAAACAGTCATGGTCCATGTCAGTCACTTGAGAGATAAAATTGCTGAAGCCACTGATGGTGATAAAGTGATTGAAACGGTTTGGGGAGTTGGCTACAAGATTGAAGATAAATGATAATCGAACATCAAATCATAAAAATAGCCATACCCGTTCTCCAGTAGATATGGAGCAACTACAATTGTCCAAAAGGGAAATTGGAGAGCTAATTTTCGAGGGTGTTTTTACGATTGCTTTGATCTATTTGATTTATTTGGGCATCCAAATCATCATCAAACAATTGTTGGAAGCCCCCTTACTTGGATTGGGGCCTAGCTATTCTATTAGACAGCAGTGGTCTATAACGCCTAGAAATCTGCAATTATACAATATTATCTTTACCTGGTTATCTGTAATAGGCGGTACAGCCATTACAGCATGGCGTTTAATTAGACGTTATCGTCAAATGCAACTTACCCACATTTTGGACGAGTTGCATTATATTGCTGAAGGCCACATCGATTACCAGATTCCTTTTCAGGTTAGAGGAGACATGGGCAAGGTTGTTACCAGTATTAATGCTTTGGTGCAAAACACCGTTAAGGCGATGAGCGAAGAGCGTAAGATTGAACAATCAAAGGATGAACTGATTACGAATGTGTCGCATGATATCCGGACGCCATTGACTTCTATAATAGGATATCTGGGATTAGTGCGTGATGGCCAATTTGAAAATGAAGAAGAGGTCAAACGATACATTGATATCGCCGATAAAAAAGCAAAGCAGATGAAGCATTTGGTCGATGATTTGTTTGAATATACAACAACTCGTTCTATTGCTACTCATTTGCAAAAAAGAAATATTGTGCTCACAAAATTTTTGGAACAAGTTTGTGCAGAGTTTGAGTGGGAAGCTGAAAAAAAGGGAGTTACAATCACTTTAGACTCTGAGAACAGCAATCTAGTGATTGATCTTGATCCTGATCGGATGGTCCGTGTTTTTAGCAATTTGATTACAAATGCCTTGAAATATGGAAAGCATGCAACCTATATCAAAGTCTCGGATTATGTTGATAACGAAAAAAAAGAAGTATTTATTACGGTAGAAAACAACGGTGAGAAAATTCCAAAAGAAGCGATTGATCATTTGTTCAATCGGTTTTATCGGGTAGAAGCCTCTCGGTCAGTCGAGACTGGAGGGTCAGGTTTAGGGCTTGCCATCTCTGAAAATATCGTTATGCTCCATGGTGGTCGTATTGAGGTGACAAGTGATGATGATAAAACCCGTTTTATTGTAATCCTACCATTAGAGTCAAAAGATCAATCAGAGACAGAAGAAGCCGTTCGTCAAATCTAAGCCAAAAGAAAATGGTGAGAGACTTGTGGCGGCAGTCATTTAAATAAAAAAACAAAAAAGATCGAGGATGTAATTGTTCTCGTTCTTTTTTTCGGCTAATATGGATAAGAATGATGAAATGAGTTAGGAGAAAGTGACTTGAAATCAAAAAAAAGTATCAAACGAGCAGTACTAGGCCTTTTGCTATTTGTTCTAGGTGTAATGACTCCAACTGTCATTAAAGCAGCCGAGCCGGCTAACGCCCCATCTGTCGACGCTAAGGGGGCTTTAGTGGCGGACCTTGAGACGGGCAAAGTTTTAGTGGATCAAAACGGGAACGAACGCCTACCAATCGCGTCAATGACGAAGCTAATCACGGTATACTTGATTTATCAAGCAATCGAAGAAGGACAGATTGCTTGGGACGACACAGTGCCAATCAGTGATTATGTTGCTACAATCAGTAACAATATGGAACTTTCAAATGTGCCATTGAGTGCCTATGAAGTCTATACCGTTAAAGAACTATTAGAGAGTGTTTTAGTCTATTCAGCAAATGGATCAGCCATTGCTTTAGCTGAATTGATTGCTGGTAGTGAAGAAGACTTTGTGACCAAGATGAATGACCTTGTATCTGGTTGGGGAATTAATGATGCTATCCTATTAAATGCTTCTGGTCTACCAAATAAATACAGACTTGAAAAAGAAGATGATAGTTTAGATCCAGATGCTGAAAACGAGATGTCCGCTAGAGATGTGGCTACAGTAGCATATCACTTATTGACAGACTTTCCTGAAGTCTTAGATATTACAGCACAACCGACTGTCGATTTTCGTGCTGATGCTAACACAACAATAGAAATGCACAGTTACAACCATATGTTAGAAGGTTATGATAGTTACTACGAAGGCGTTGACGGGTTAAAGACCGGGACAACAGATGGGTCGGGGGCATCTTTTACTGGAACAGCCAAAAAAGATGATTATCGTGTGATTACTGTTGTTATCGGCTCTTCAGAAGCTGAGGAAAGATTTCATGCAACAGCACAGTTACTAGACTTTACGTTTGAGAATTTCAAGAAGACAACAATTGCCAATGCTGGAGATCCTGTTAGTCATGTCAAAAATATCCCTGTCATCAAGGGTAAAGAAAAAGAAGTCGGAATCTCTTACGGATCGAATGTGGTGATGATAGCACCAATTGGAACGGTTGAAACGGACCTGGAAGCTGTATTTACACCAGATAAAGGATTAACGACGAGCGATGGCAAGATAGAAGCGCCAATTGAGAAGGGTGAAAAGTTAGGTAAAGTTGCCCTAACAGTAACGGATGATTTAGGTTTTATTGCTGGTAGAAAGAGTGAAGCAGAATCCGATGCGGTGGCCAGTGATTCTGTTGCTAAAGCCAATATATTCGTACGAGCTGGGCGTGTCATTTCACAATTTGTCAAAGATTTATGGAGTAGTGCCAGAGAATTCATAAATGCAATTTTGTAAGGTTGACAGTACCGAACCTTACGCTATAATAAGAGTAACTATAGCAAAAAACACATTACAATAATGAACAATCTCTTTAAGTAGTAGTTAGAGAAGCCATCAAGAGAGGCGCCGGTAGGTGAGAGGCACTTGGTCGAAACTAATGAATCCATAAGGAGTGTCAGTAACGAAACTGAAGTGACTCACATAACTTGAGTTATCAGAATAAGTTATTGCGGCGGCAAACCGTTATTTTGTTTAAGAGTGATCCCATTCTATGCAATGGTAGAGAGTTGGATCAAAACAGGGTGGCACCGCGATGATCGACCGTTTTATCGTCCCTAGCAGCTGTGAGGTTGTTAGGATGATGGAATGGTCTTTTTTAATACAAGGAGGAAGAGCAATGTTAGATAACAAATTAGTAAGAGAAGATTTTGACAGTTTGAAGAAAGCCTTAGTGACACGTGGTGTTGACGAGCAAACCATTAACGATTATCGTGATTTAGATGAGAAAAGACGAGAATTAATTCAAAAAAGTGAACATCTGAAGCAAACTCGTAATCAAGTGACGGAAAAAATTGCAGTTTTGAAGAGGCAAAAAGAATCTGCTGATGATCTAATCCTTGAAATGAAAACTATTAGCCAAACTATCAAGGACTTAGAACGCGATCTTGAAGATACAGAACAAGCATTTTATGATATAGCGGTGACATTACCAAACTTGCCGGGACCAAGTGTGCCAGTAGGTGAAGACGAGGCCCAAAACGAAGAGCAAAGACGGTGGGGAACTCCAAAAGAATTCGGATTCGAGCCAAAACCGCATTGGGAGATTGGAGAAGCTCTTAACATTTTAGATTTTGAAAGAGGAGCTAAAGTGTCGGGAAGTCGCTTCCTTTATTATCGGGGACTAGGTGCGCGACTTGAGCGTGCATTGTATAACTTTATGCTCGATATGCATGTTAATGAACAAGGATACACTGAAATGATCCCACCATACCTTGTGACCAATGAAGCCATGTTTGGGACAGGACAATATCCAAAATTCCGCGAAGATGCCTTTCAAATGAAGGGTGAACGAGAAATGACCTTGATTCCAACAGCAGAGGTTCCATTGACCAATTATTATGCGAATGAGATTTTGGCAGAGAGTGACCTTCCAATATATTTTACAGCATTAAGCCCATCTTTCCGCTCAGAAGCTGGAAGTGCTGGTAGAGATACACGTGGCTTGATTCGGTTACATCAATTCAATAAAGTTGAAATGGTCAAATTCGCAAAACCAGAAGAATCATATAATGAGCTTGAAAAAATGGTGGGTAACGCAGAAGAAATTTTGAAACGTTTAGAATTACCATACCGAGTTATTACACTAAGCACAGGGGATATGGGATTTTCTGCTGCAAAAACGTATGATATCGAAGTTTGGATTCCAGCTCAAAATACCTATCGTGAGATTAGTTCTTGTTCAAATTGTACAGACTTTCAAGCAAGAAGAGCAAAAATTCGTTACCGTGGTGAAGATGGGAAAGTACAGTTGCTTAATACGTTAAATGGGTCGGGATTAGCAGTTGGTAGAACAGTTGCCGCCATTCTTGAAAACTATCAACAAGAAGATGGAACGGTTACTATTCCTAAAGCCTTAGTACCATACATGGGTGGCATCAACAGTATCAAATAAAACAACAAAGCATCCTTAGTGTAGATTCATTCTTGAAACTTCTATTAAGGGAGCCGTTAAATTGACTTATTGAGATGAAGTCATTAAGCTAGAGAATACCATCAATTTGTTACTGAGGAAGGGAAGAGATCGTTTAATGGCAAATGAAAAAGCAATTTTTGCTGGTGGATGTTTCTGGTGTATGGTAAAGCCGTTTGATAGTTTACCGGGCATAGAGTCAGTCGTGTCAGGTTATACAGGTGGGCATGTTAAAAACCCAACATATAAAGAAGTATGTTCGGGAACAACAGGTCATACTGAGGCAGTGGAAATCACCTATGATCCAGAAGTGTTTCCGTATGAAAAGTTAGTCGAAGTCTATTGGCAACAAACAGATCCAACTGATGCGTTTGGGCAATTTTGTGATAGAGGCGACTCGTATAGACCGGTTATCTTCTATAGTAATGAAGAGCAGCATCGCATAGCTGAAGCATCAAAAGAAGCACTAGAAAAAAGTGGACGTTTTGATAAACCAATCGTTACTAAAATTGAACCTGCAGCACCTTTTTATCCTGCTGAGGATTACCATCAAGATTTTTATCATAAAGATTCGGACCATTATAAGGCTTATCGTTCAGGTTCCGGCAGAGATCAGTTTATCAAAAAAGTTTGGGAAAAATAATCGAATAAAATGGTTATTTTTCCTTGACATGATATCTGTTTGAATGCTAATATATAGAAGTTGTCACGACAGATGAAAAGCTGTTTTGATGGCGAAAT
>OMJG01000249.1_pt1 | contig 41625 bp, 35 predicted proteins | sample 1646431 | NCBI WGS metagenome assembly OMJG01 (sample SAMN03771674, study PRJEB25209) | food metagenome | isolation source: Cotija cheese | place: Mexico:Jalisco,Michoacan | collected 2011-12-12
GTGCTCTTCCGATCTGGCCGGCGCCGCCTGCCCGGCGTGGGGCAGGCCGATTACGAGCAGCGCGATGGCGAGCATCCCGAGGAGAATCCGGGTGGCTGGGGAGGTCACGGGGGCGCTCATCGGTGGGCCTCCTCGGCGTGTTCAGCACTGAGCGCCAGCAGGAAGGGCAGCAGCACCATGGCTCCGGTCGAGGGCACGGCGACACCGGAATCGGTGAGCACGAGCCCGACGCCGAGCCCGGTGGCGGCGGCGAGGAATCCATAGTGCAGGTCGGAATCGGCGAAGAGCTGGGGGAGCCGACCCCGCCACTTGTTGACCAGGCGCCCGGTGCGGCTGCCCGCGTGGACGCGCGGGAAGTGAAGGAGGTAGCGGAGGAAGATGAGGATCGCGATGACCGCGAGCGGGGTGACGATCGCCAGGGCCGGGTTGATCTGGATGATGTGGAGGTTCGCGCCGAGCTTGCGGCCGATCACCTGCAGGGCCTCACCGGTGACGATCTGGTCGAAGAACGTGCCGAAGTGCGAGCGTGCCCCGGCCGGGCGCAGCCAGTCGAGGAAGGCGATGCCGATGAGGATCGCCAGCGAAGTCAGACCGATGAGGGCGAGGCGCAGCAGAGTCAGTCGGATCTTCGTCAGCAGCGCCACCAGGACCATGAGGCCGGCGAGGATGGCGATCGTGCCGCCGAATTTCGCACCCCAGGACGGGTTCCCGGAGACGAACACGGCGGCCAGACCGATGACGAGCGGCACGATGATCACGGCTTTTCGCCGGCCGCGCGCCCGCAGCCACGACACCACGACGCCTAGGAAGATGAAGAGGCTGACGATGAAGATCGCCGCACCCTGATTGCCGAGCCCGTAGTAGCGGCCGCCGACGATCGGGTTGTAGCCGAGCAGCGAGTTCGCCTGCAGGTGGGACCCGGTGGCCAGGTCGGCAGCGAGGATGAGCAGGTTCGCCCCGGCCAGGGCCCCGATCCGTCCCCGCCAGGTCCGCCCCCACGGCGGAATGAGGGCAAGGACGAACAGGACGGCGGCCGTGCCGAGGACCGAGAGGAACAGGCCGAGTCCGGGATCGGCCGTCCGCGACCAGGGGACGAGTCCGGCGAGGAACGCCCCCATCGGCAGCGACGCGACGGCCAGGGACACCCAGCCGAGGAAGCGGTGGACGTGGGCAGCTCGGGTGGCGCCGCCTCGGCGACCGAGGATGGAGCGGTTGAGCAGAACCGCACACGCGATGAAGAGGACGTAGAAGATGATGTCGAGGGTGATGGAGAACGTCGAGAGATTCTGGTGGATCGTCGTCGACTTCTGCGCCTCGGCGACGAGATCGTCGATGCGCTGCTGCGGATCATCATCGGTGGGGGTGGAATCGAAGCCGACGGCGCGCGGGGAATCGACGTCGAGGACATCGAGGATGCCGGGTGCCAGATCCGTGATCTGCAGCAGCCCCGGGGTGCGGGTCGTCGCCGAGGACAGCGACCCGGGTTCGAAGCCGGGGCCCGCGGCGATGAACGCGCGCAGCTGCGGCAGACCCGAACTGTCACCGAGGCCGGCGACGATGATCGTCGGATCCGCGGCCCCGTCCTTCGCGTTCTCCCGCATCTCCTGCAGACGCACGCCGAGGCGGCGGTCGGCTTCGGCGACGCGGGTGTCCCGATCGAAATCCGGCGGAACCGTATAGGAGTAGTTCGGGATCGGGTCGAACAGCCAGGAGCGGATGCCGATCGCACCGAGGTCGACGATGCCGAGGCGGCAGTCCGTGGCGGTCGCGTCCTCCGTGAAGTTCGTCACCACCCCGTCGTCGTCCGCGGTGGCATAGGCGGCGCCGGGGCCTTCGGCGGCGACGCAGGGTTCGTACGCGGAGTCGTCACCGGCTGCGTCGGTGCCGGCGGGCACGGCTTGACCGGCGCCGGCGACGGTGCGCGCGAGCATTCCGTAGTCGACGGTGTAGCCGGAGCCGATGTTGGGCTCCGTGACCGCGTCGAAGCCCTCGATCCGCGCGGTCGTCGCTCCCGCAGCGGATTCGTCGGCATGAGCTTCATCACTGTCGTCGGCGTCCTTCGCCGAGGCGGCCCCGTCCTCGGCGTCCGCGGAACCGTCCGTGGTGGGGGTGATCATCGTCGGGCATCTGGCCGAGTCATCGGGGTCGGCATCCTCGGCGGCGGGGGAGGGACCGGCCTGCGCGCGGGCGCCCGCGCCGAAGGACAGCCAACCCGACGCCGGGCAGGTGGCCGCGCCGATCGTGCGCACGTTGAGGTTCGCGGCCGCACCCTCGGAGAGCAGGCGGTAGAGGTTCGGAGTGCGCTCGGGATCGATATCATCGATGGTCAGGCCCGGAATGCCGAAGACGACCGTCTGCCCGGCCGCAGGCCCGCCGGTGTCCGCGGCCTGCGCGGAGGATGCGCTGACGTTCGCAGCCGAATCGTCGGTCGATGCCGTGCTGTCCGTTGATGCCGACGCGGAGGCGGGGCCGAGTCCGAGGCCTGCCGTCAGGAGCCCGACCAGCAGACCCAGCATCAGGATTCTCAATGCGGGAAGTCGGAAGAGCAGGCTGGAGTGAGTCGGCACAGATCAATACTATCGGCTCAGGTTTCGAGCCGCCCTGAGACCGCTCTGGGCGTTTGCTCCCCGGGCCTGCGGCCATGTATATTTGATTGTCGTTGTGTGTGCTTGTCGCACTCCCTTACATAGCCTCATGCGTTGCAGGCCCGTAGGTGAGGGGAATGCGTCGATAGGCTCACCCGATTGAAGACAACCAGCGCTTGAGACCCATTGGACTCACGACCCGATGCGGACCCGGCGCTGCACTGAACACAGATACGAAAAGAAGGCTACTTTTGCGTACGTATACAGCTAAGCCCGGTGACGTTGAGCACCAGTGGCACGTCATTGACGCCACTGACCAGGTGCTCGGTCGCCTTGCTTCGCAGGTGGCACGCCTCCTGCGCGGCAAGCACAAGACCACGTTCACTCCGAACACGGACACCGGTGACTTCGTCATCATCATCAACGCCGACAAGGTCGCGCTGACAGGTGCGAAGCTCGAGAAGAAGCGCGCTTACCGTCACTCCGGTTACCCGGGTGGCCTCAAGAGCGTGAACTACGCCGAGCTCCTCGCCACCCACCCCGAGCGTGCAGTCGAGAAGGCTGTCGCCGGTATGGTCCCGAAGACTCGTCTCGGACGTGCCCAGATGCAGAAGCTGAAGGTCTATGCAGGTGCCGAGCACCCGCACGCCGCTCAGAATCCGCAGCCGTACGAACTCAGCCAGGTCGCGCAGTAAGCGCCTGAGCTCTAGACATCCCGAGGAGAACCGTGGCTGATACCACCAACGCGACAGAAACTGTCGAAGAAGAGATCACCGAATACACTTCCGAGACTCCCGCATCCGCTGGCCTGGGCGAAAGCACCGCCGGTGGACGTGGACAGTCCCTGACCGCTCCCGGCAACGGAGTCGGCCGCCGCAAGCAGGCAATTGCTCGCGTGCGCCTCGTCCCCGGCACCGGTGAGTGGACCATCAACGGACGTACTCTCGAAGAGTACTTCCCGAACAAGCTGCACCAGCAGCTCGTCAACGAGCCCTTCACCCTGCTCGACCTGGGCGGACGCTTCGACGTCATCGTCCGGATCTCCGGCGGTGGACCCTCCGGCCAGGCCGGCGCCGTCCGCCTCGGCGTGGCTCGTTCGCTCAACCAGATCGACGCGGAGTCCAACCGCGCCGAGCTGAAGAAGGCCGGATACCTCAGCCGCGATGCTCGCGTTCCTGAGCGCAAGAAGGCCGGTCTCAAGAAGGCCCGTAAGGCACCTCAGTTCTCGAAGCGCTGATCTCGCTGGCGAACCGACTGCGGCTGGTCTGCCACTGAGTCGCAGTCATCGACAGTTCAGCATCATGAACATGAGAATGCGGTCCCGAACCTGGTTCGGGGCCGCTTTTCTCATATCCGGACTCATCTCACACGGTCACTGACGTGGCCACGGGTGCACTCGGCCGCCTCGGCGAAGGTGCCGATATCACGGCCGACACCCCGCGGATCGACTAAGATCGACTCCGACATTGACGAAAGGATCCCCCACCATGTCTCGACTCTTCGGCACCGATGGAGTGCGCGGACTGGCCAATCGCGACATCTCGGCCAAACTCGCGCTCCAGCTCTCGGTCGCAGGTTCGCGCGTGCTCAGCCGCGGCTGGACGGGCGAGAAGCGCCCCTTCGCCGTGGTCGGACGTGACACGCGCGTGTCCGGCGAATTCCTCTCCGCCGCACTGAGCGCCGGCATCGCCTCGACGGGAGTCGACGTCCTCGACGCGGGCATGCTGCCGACGCCGGGCATCGCCCAGGTCGTCAAGGACACCGGTGCCGCCTTCGGCGTCGTCATCTCCGCCTCCCACAACCCCATGCCCGACAACGGCATCAAATTCTTCGCCGCAGGCGGAACGAAGCTCGACGACGCCGTCGAAGACGAGATCCTCGCCATCTTCGACCAGGACTGGGACCGTCCGACCGGCGCGGACGTCGGTCGCATCGCGCGCTACCCGGCCGCTGCCGACGAGTACACCGAACACCTTGTGCGCTGTGTCGACGCCGACAATGTGCGCCCGCTGTCGGGACTCAAGGTCGTCGTCGACTGCGCCCACGGTGCGGCCTCCGTCGTCGGACCCGCCGCACTGCGTCAGGCCGGCGCCGAAGTCATCGTCTCCGCCGCCGAACCCGACGGCTTCAACATCAACGACGGTGTCGGTTCGACCCACCTCGAACCGCTGCAGCGCCTCGTCGTCGAGACCCAGTCCGATCTGGGCGTGGCCTTCGACGGTGACGCCGACCGCTGCCTGGCCGTGGACTCGCTGGGCCGCGTCGTCAACGGCGACCAGGTCATGGGCATCCTCGCGATCGGGCTCAAGGAGCTCGGTGAGCTGCGTGGCAACACGCTGGTCACCACCGTCATGTCGAACCTGGGCCTGACGCAGGCGATGGACAAGTACGGCATCAACACCGTGCAGACGGCTGTCGGCGACCGCTACGTGCTCGAACGGATGCTCGCCGACGGGTATGCACTCGGCGGGGAACAGTCCGGACACGTGCTCATGCTCGATCACGGCACCACCGGCGACGGTGTGCAGACGGCCCTGCACCTGATGAAGCGGATGGCCGATGCCAAGCGCACCCTGGCCGACCTCGCCGCGGAGATCCCGCAGCTGCCGCAGGCGCTCGTCAACGTCAAGGGCGTGGACAAGAACAACGTCGATCACCCGCAGGTCGCCGCCGCGGTGGCCGCCGTCGAAGCCGAACTCGCCGATACCGGTCGCGTGCTGCTGCGTGCCTCGGGCACCGAACCGCTCATCCGCGTCATGGTCGAAGCTGCCACCGAGGATGCCGCCGCCGCCCAGGCCGAGCGCCTGGCCGCGTCGGTCAAGGAGCACCTCGCGCTGTAGAGCGGTCGTGCCAACGGCTGCGGCAGTGCCTTGCGGGGCGTCCTCAGCTCGAGGCGAACTGGGTGGCGTAGAGCTCGGCGTAGCGACCGCCGCGGCCGACCAGCTGCTCGTGGGTGCCGGATTCGACGATGCGACCGGCCTCGACGACGAGGATCGTGTCGGCCTGCCGGATCGTCGAGAGGCGGTGGGCGATGACCAGAGCCGTCCGCCCGTGCATCGCCTGGGCCAGGGCCCGTTGGATCGCGGCCTCATTCGTCGAGTCCAACGCCGAGGTGGCCTCGTCGAGCACGACGATCTCCGGGGAGGCCAACAGCATCCGGGCGATCGTCAGCCGCTGACGTTCGCCCCCGGAGAGCCGGTACCCGCGCTCACCGACGACCGTATCCAGTCCATCGGGCAGAGCATCGATGACACCACGCAGCTGTGCCCGGTCGATGGCATCGAGCATCTGCTCCTCGGTGGCGTCGGGATTGACCAGCGCCAGGTTGGCCCGGATCGATTCGTGGAAGACATGACCGTCCTGGGTGACGACGCCGACGGCCTCGCGCAGGTCGGCGAACGACAGGTCGCGGACATCGACTCCGCCGATGGTGATCGTCCCGCCCGTGACGTCGTAGAGCCGCGGCAGCAGCGAAGCGATCGTCGACTTGCCCGCACCTGAGGATCCGACGAGAGCGACGGTGTGCCCGGCGGGAATGGTGAAGCTCAGGTCGTGGAGAACCTCATCGCCGCCGCGGGTGTCGAGCACGGAGACGTCCTCGAGGCTGGCCAGGCTGACCTGCGAGGCGCTCGGGTAGGCGAAGTCGACGTGATCGAATGTCACATCCAGTCCACCGGCGGGCAGAGCCTTCGGCTGCGAGGGTTCCTTGAAATAGGGCACGAGATCGAGGATCTCGAATACGCGTTGGAAGGACACGACTGCGCTCTGGATGTCCAGACGTGCGTTGGCGAGCATCGTCAGCGGTGTGTAGAGCCGGGTGAGCAGCAGTGCCAGGGTCACGACCTGACCGGCGTTGAGGTTGCCGACGACCGCCTGCACACCGCCGACACCGTAGACGAGGGCCAGCGCCAGTGCAGAGACGAGAGTCAGGGACGAGACGAACGTCGACTGCAGCATTGCGACCTTGACGCCGATATCGCGGACCTGACCGGCGCGGTCGGCGAACTCCTCGTTCTCCTGCCGGGGATTGCCGAAGAGCTTGACCAGGGTGGCCCCGGCGGCGGAGAACCGTTCGGTCATGCGCGTCGACATATCGGCGGAGTTGTTCGCCGCTTCGAACTGCAGGGACGCGAGCTTTCCGCTGAGCATGCGGGTGGGGATGATGAACAGCGGCAGCAGCAGGATCGACAGCACGGTCACCTGCCAGGAGATCGTGACCATGACTCCGACCGTCAGAGCCAGGGAGACGAAGTTCGACACGATGCCGGACAGGGTGTTCGAAAATGCCCGCTGCGCACCGATGACATCCGTGTTGAGTCGGGAGACCAGGGCTCCGGTGCGGGTGCGATTGAAGAACGCGATCGGCATCGACTGGACGTGATCGTAGACGGCCGTGCGCAGATCGAAGATGAGTCCCTCGCCGATCCGTGAGGACAGGTACCGGTTCGTGATCGAGATGGCCGCATCGGCGATAGCCAACCCGCCGATGGCCACGGCCAGCCACACGACCGTGGACACGGGACCGCCGCCGGTGATGGCGTTGACGACGTCACCGGCGAGCACCGGATTGAGGACGCCGATGCCGGCGGTGAGCACGGACAGCAGCAGAAAGACGATGAGTTTGCGCTTGTGGCGAGTCGCATACCCGCCGATCCGCTTGTAGATGCCCGGTTGGATGCGCGTCTCGGGGGTCTTCTTGCTCTTGACCGAGGAGTACATGAGGTGATGTGCGGACGGCACACTCATAGTGGGTCCCTTTCTGCTGCCGAAACGACCGAGCATGCACGGGGACTCCCGTGACGGCGCGGGGATCGCCCGCCTCCGGTCGCCGCCGCAGGCAGGTGGCCTGCTGACGGTGAGTGGTTCAGTGCACCCAGTGCAACCGCCGGAGGGGTGAAACTATTTCCTCACCGCCCGGCGACTCCAGTCAAAGAGCCCCGCCCGGCAGCCCTGCTCACAGCTTCCGCAGCTGCACCTTCCGGATGGTGTGGTCCGGGGACTTGTGGAGCACGAGGTCGGCGCGGCCGCGGCTGGGTTGGACGTTCTCGCGCAGGTTCGGGAAGTTGATGGAGTCCCAGATCTCCGTGGCCAGGGTGATCGCTTCGTCATCGTCGAGCTGCGAGTAGCGGTGGAAGTAGGAGTCCTCGTCCTGGAACGCGCCGTGCTTGAGTTTGAGGAACCGCGAGATGTACCACTGCCGGATATCGCGGGAGCGCGCATCGACGTAGACGGAGAAGTCGAAGTAGTCGCTGATGGCCAAGCCCACGGTTCCGTCCTGACGGGGGCGGGCGGGTTGGAGGACGTTGAGGCCTTCGACGATGAGGACATCGGGGGAGCGCACGACCACCTCGGCGCCGGGAACGATGTCGTAGGTGTGGTGCGAGTACACGGGAGCGCGGACCTCGGGGGCCCCGGATTTCACGGCGGAGATGAACTTGAGCAGCTTGCGCCGGTCGTACGATTCGGGGAATCCCTTCCGCCCGTTGAGGCGGCGACGGTCGAGTTCGGCATTGGGGTAGAGGAATCCGTCGGTGGTGATGAGCTCGACGCGCGGGGTGTCGGGCCAGCGGGCGAGCAGTTCGCGCAGCACACGTGCCGTCGTCGACTTGCCCACGGCCACGGAGCCGGCGACGCCGATGACGAAGGGCGTGCGCTTGGCATCCTGCGGTTCCAGCCCGCGCTCGTGCAGCGGAGAGAAGAACTCCCTGGTCAGGTCGTGTTTCGCTCGACGTGCGGAGACGTAGAGATTGAGCAGACGGGACAGGGGCAGGTAGACCTGAGCCACCTCGTCGAGGTTGATCCGATCGCCGAGCCCGCGCAGCCGTTCGATGTCGCGCTGCTTCAGCGGCAGGGGAGTGGCCTGGGCGAGCGTGCCCCACACCTCCCGGTCGAATTCCCAGAACGGGGACGTCGTGTCCGGTTCGCTGCGCCGGGCGGTATTGAGTCCGGCGAGCTTGCGCGCACGGTCCAACTGAGGGTCGACATGGCTCATTCCCCCATTGTGTCACGCGTCATGTTCTGCCCCCGCGCCAGGTCGGGCACCGGACTCACCCTCGCCGAGGCGGCCCCACGTTGCCCGCTTGCGCGTGCGGTTGGTCACGTTGACCCCATCGTGACTCGCCGAAATACACGAGATCGGCTATCAGCGCGTAAAATCTCCCTCATGTGTGGAATCGTTGGCTATGTATCCAAGGCCCCCGTTGACAATGCCGATCACACGGCGCTCGATGTCGTGCTCGGAGGCCTGAAGAGGCTCGAATACCGCGGCTACGACTCGGCCGGTGTCGCGCTCGTGACCGAAGACGGTCAGCTCGCCTCGGCGAAGAAGGCCGGAAAGTTCTCCGCCCTGACCGAGGAGATCGAGGCCAACCCGCTGCCTGCGGCGCAGACCGGAATCGGCCACACCCGCTGGGCCACCCACGGTGGGCCCACCGACGTCAACGCCCACCCGCACCTGGCCGACGGCGGCAAGCTCGCGCTCATCCACAACGGGATCATCGAGAACTTCGCCCACCTGAAGAAGGACCTCGTCGCCGAGGGCGTCGAATTCCTCTCCGAGACCGACACCGAGGTGGCCGCCGCCCAGCTGGCGAAGAACTACCGGGAGACCGGCGACCTCACCGCCGCGATGCGCAGGACCGCGACCGAACTCGAGGGCGCGTTCACCCTGCTCGCCGTCCACGCCGATGCTCCCGGTCAGGTCGTCGCCGCACGCCGGAACTCACCGCTGGTCATCGGCCTCGGCGAGGGGGAGAACTTCCTCGGCTCCGACGTCGCCGCGTTCATCGACTACACTCGCACAGCCGTTGAGATCGGCCAGGACGAAGTCGTCACCATCACCCCGGAGACGGTCACGATCACGGACACCGACGGCAACCCCGTCGAAGGTGAGCAGTTCGAGGTCGACTGGGACACCGCATCGGCGGAGAAGGGCGGCTTCGCGTCGTTCATGGACAAGGAGATCCACGATCAGCCGCAGGCCGTGGCCGACACCCTGCTCGGCCGCCTCGACACCGAGGGCCGCCTGACGTTGGACGAGATGCACATCGACGAGAACGTGCTCAAGTCCGTGGACAAGATCGTCGTCATCGCCTGCGGCACCGCCGCGTACGCCGGTCAGGTCGCGAAGTACGCGATCGAGCACTGGTGCCGCATCCCCACCGAGGTGGAGCTCGCCCACGAATTCCGCTACCGGGATCCGGTGGTCACGGAGAAGACGCTCGTCGTGGCGATCTCGCAGTCCGGGGAGACCATGGACACGATCATGGCCGTCCGCCACGCCCGTCAGCAGGGCGCGAAGGTCATCGCGATCTGCAATACCTTCGGCTCGACGATTCCGCGCGAATCCGATGCCGCGCTCTACACCCACGCCGGCCCGGAGATCGCCGTGGCTTCGACGAAGGCCTTCCTGTCGCAGGTCGTCGCCTGCTATCTGCTCGGCCTCTACCTCGCCCAGCTGCGGGGCAATAAGTTCCGCGATGAGATCGCATCCATCCTCGCCGAGCTGCAGTCCATCCCGGAGAAGATCCAGCACATCCTCGACGAGACGAAGTCGCAGGTTCTGGCGCTGGCCGACCGCAATCAGGACGTCGACTCGGTGCTGTTCCTCGGCCGTCACGTCGGCTACCCGGTGGCGATGGAGGGTGCGCTCAAGCTCAAGGAGCTCGCGTACATCCACGCGGAGGGCTTCGCCGCCGGTGAGCTCAAGCACGGACCGATTGCGCTCATCGACGACGGTCAGCTCGTCATCATCGTCGTCCCCTCCAAACGCGGCCGCGATTCGCTGCATGCGAAGGTCATCTCGAACATCCAGGAAGTCCGCGCCCGCGGTGCGAACACCGTCGTCATCGCCGAGGAGGGCGACGAAGAGGTCGATCAGTTCGCCTCCGAGGTCATCTACGTGCCCGAGACGACGACGCTCATGGCGCCGCTGCTGACGACCGTTCCGCTGCAGATCTTCGCGATGGAGCTGGCCACGGCCAAGGGCCTCGACGTCGACCAGCCGCGCAACCTCGCGAAGTCGGTCACGGTCGAATGATCCGCCTCGGTGCCGGGCACGACAAGGGTCGGTCCGGCACCTGAGTCGGTCGGGTATCTGAGGAGGTTCGAGTATGGCGATTCTGGGCATCGGCACGGACATCGCCGACGTGCCGCGTTTCGCCGAGCACATCGAACGCGTGCCCGAACTCCTTGATCGCCTGCTCACCCCCGGTGAACAGCTCAAACGCAACGGCAAACGTCGGACCGATGCCTCCCTGGCTGCGCGGTTCTCCGCCAAGGAGGCGCTGAAGAAGGCGATCGGCTTCCCCGGATGGCTGCCGTGGCAGTCCGCCGAGGTGGTCCCCGCCAGATCCGGTGCGCCGAGTTTCCGTCTGCGCGGGCTCGTCCTCGAGCATTTTCGTGCCATCGGGGGCACGAACATCCACCTGTCGATCACCCACGATGCGCACCTGACGATGACGTTCGTCATCGCCGAGGGCGACGGGCCGTCGCTGAGCCCCGGGATCGAAGGCGCCGCTGAGCACTTCACCCACTCGATGTACGGGAAGGGATCGCGCCTGGGGGAGCGGCCGGAGCAGTAGTTGTTTCGGGGCGCAAGTCAGTGAGCAGGGTCGACATCCCGGCTGCGGTGGCAGCCGGTGGTAATAGACTCAAGGCATGAGCTCACTTCCCAACGCCGCCACCACCGCCGCCGACGACACCGTCACTCACACGATCCCGACCCCCGTCGAGGCGGCCGCCACCTCCGTCCACCTGCCCACCGCCGATGACGCGAATGACATCGCGCCCGGCCTGGTCACCCTGCGCCGCGCCCTGCACGAGAACGTCGAGGTCGGACTCGACCTGCCGGTGACGCAGAAGCTCGTCCTCGACGCCATCGAAGGTCTCGACGTCGAGGTCACAACGGGGGAGGGGCTGTCGTCGATCGTCGTCGTTCTGCGCGGCGGTGCCCGCAAGGAGGACTCGTCCGGCGTCGTGCCCGCCGTCCTCCTGCGCGGGGACATGGACGGACTGCCCGTCACCGAGGCGACCGGATTCGACTTCGCGGCCACCTCGGGGAGGATGCACGCCTGCGGTCACGACCTGCACACCGCCGGCCTCGTCGGTGCGCTCAAACTCCTCCACCGCGACCGCGACTGCCTGCCCGGCGACGTCGTGTTCATGTTCCAGCCCGGTGAAGAGGGCTTCGACGGTGCCGGAAAGATGATCGACGAAGGAGTCCTCGACGCCGCGGGTCCCCGCGTCAAGGCCGCCTTCGGCATCCACGTCTCCGCCGACGCCGACCTCGGGGTCGCCAGCTCCCGTCCGGGTTCGTACATGGCGGCGTTTTCGAAGATGACGATCACCGTCAACGGCAAGGGCACGCACGCCTCCCGCCCGGCCACCGGCAAGGACCCCATCCAGGTCGGCGCGATGCTCGTGGGCCAGCTGCAGGAATACGTCACCCGCCGCTTCGACATCTTCGACCCGCTCGTGATCACCGTCGGCCAGTTCAACGGCGGCACCGCTCCCAACGTCGTCCCCGACTTCGCGACCTTGGTCGTCAGTGTGCGCACGTTCTCGGAAGCTGTGACGTCCCGCGCCGAGGCGGAGCTGCCTCAGCTCGTTCGTGATCTCGTCGCCGCCCACGGCCAGTCGGCCGACGTCGAGTACGAGCAGATCCTGCCGCCGACGATCAACGACGATGCCGAAGCCGAATTCTTCCTGGCGACCTTCACCGACCTCTTCGGTGAGGAGAGGACCGTGCGCAAGGCGAATCCGCTGCCCGGGTCCGAGGATTTCTCCCGTGTGCTCGACGCCGTGCCCGGAGCCTATGGACACTTCGGAGTCGCCCTGCCGAATCTGCCGGTCGAAGAACGCGAAGCCAATCATTCCCCGCGTGCCCGCCACAGCGACGACGGCCTGGCCGATCAGGCACTGTTCCTCGCGCATCTGGCCGGGCGCCGGTTGGCGCAGTTGGCCGAGAGCTGAAGCGTTCGACCCTGGCACCGGTGCGTGAGAAGGCATACGGTGCAGGGATGAGCCCTGTGCAGGGCGACAACGAAGCAGGACCCGCGTCGTGAAGAGGAGCAGTCGATGAGTGTGTTCGCCTACCCGAGCGAGACCATCAGGGAGGCCGAGAAGCCGCTGCTCGAAGCCGGCATCCCGCTCATGGCCCGGGCGGCCCGAGCGCTGGCGAACAGTGCGGCCGCCATGCTGAAGGCCGACTACGGACAGGTCACCGGCACTCGCGTGAGCGTACTGGCCGGGCCGGGCAACAACGCCGGGGACGCGCTCTTCGCCGCGGCGACACTGGGCAGGCGCGGTGCCGCCGTCACCATCATCACTCTCTTCGACCGCACTCACGGTGAGGGGCTGACTGCCGCGCGCCGTGCCGGGGCACAGGTCATCGCGTTCACATCGTCCGAGACCGAGGCCGACGCCGAGGCCGCCCGGGCCGACGCTCTGCGGGAACTCTCCCGCGCCCATCTCGTCCTCGACGGCATCCTCGGCACCGGCGGGCGACGCGGACTGCCCGACCACATCAGCTCACTCATCGCCGACTGGGCCCCGCACCGCACCGGCCGCCTCATCGCCGTCGACATCCCCTCCGACCTCGACCCGAACCACACCGGGGCCGAGAAACGACTCCACGCCGACCGCACTGTGACCTTCGGCGGACTCAAGACCGAACTCATCGATCCGCGCGTAGACGAGTTCACCGGAACCATCGACGTCATCGACATCGGCCTCGGCCTCGACCCCCGCTCGGCCGCCGCAGAGTTGCTCGATCGCGATGATCTCGTCTCTGAATTCCCCCGCCCCGATGAGGCCGGGCACAAATACTCCCGCGGTGTCACCGGGGTCCTCGCCGGATCCGAGGACTACCCGGGTGCTGGAGTGCTCACCACCACCTCGGCGGTGAACACCGGAGCGGGCATGGTCCGTTACCTCGGCTCCCCGCTCGTCGCCGAATACGTCCTCGGCCTCCACCCCGAGGTCGTCAGCGCCTCCGGCCGCATCGACGCCGTCGTCCTCGGCCCGGGCGACTCCGAGACCGAATTCGTCGACAACGTCGCCGAGGCACTGGCCGGCAACCGCACCCCGGTCGTCGTCGACGCCGGCGGCCTCGACATGATCGCCCGGGCCGAATCGATGGCCGGCACCTGGCTGGCCGACCGACCGCTCATCATCACCCCGCACGCCGCCGAGCTGGCGCGGCTGCTCAGCCGCCTCCTCGGCGAGATCATCACCGCGGGTCGGATCGGGGCGAACCCGATGTGGTGGGCACAGCGGGCCGCGGAGCTGACGGGTGCGATCGTCCTGCTCAAGGGCCATCACACGGTCATCGCCGCTCCCGACGGACACCTCGTCCTGCCGGCACCTGGGCCGGGCAGCCTGGCCACGGCGGGCTCCGGGGACGTGCTCGCCGGTATCCTCGGCACGCTCGCCGCGATCACCGCCGCCCACAGTCGCTACGACAGCGACGACCGGATGCATCCGCCCCGCGAGTGGGCTCGCCTGGCCGGACTCGCAGTGCTTTTGCACAACGAGGCCGGTCGGCGTGCGGTGACCGCGTCCGGGTTCGCCGATGCCCTCGCCGAGGTGGTCGGCGAACTCATCCACGGCACCGACGCTGTGGGATCGGCCTCGTCCGGCCCCGGCAGCAGATCCCGATACTGCTGACGGGCGAGGGTCGGCGGTAGTCTTATCCAGTGACATCTTTCGACATCCCCGAGGCTCTCGTGCGGGCCGAGATCGACGAGGCGGCCCTGCGCGACAACGCCGCCGTCCTTGCCGATCGCCTCTCACCGGCCCGCCTCAAATGCGTCGTCAAGGCAAACGCCTACGGCCACGGCATCGACCTCATTGCACCCGCCCTCTTCTCGGCCGGATGGCGCGAGTTCTGCGTGGCCACGATCCCCGAAGCCCTTCGTCTGCGCAGCCTGCTCGGCCCCGAAGCGCAGATCCTCGCCTGGCTCTACGGACCCACCACCGACCTCGACGAAGCGGTGCGCGCCGACATCGAACTGGGCATTTCGACGGTCGGGGCTCTCGAACGGCTCGCCGAGGCGGCTCGCCGCACCGGCGTCACCGCCCGAGCCCATCTGAAGATCGACACCGGTCTCGGCCGCAACGGTCTGTCCCCGGAAGCCCTCGTCCGCGCCTTCGACTGGCTGCGCCGCCACGCCGACGACAGCCGCACTGATGACGCCGAAGCTCGCGCCGCCGCTGCCGATATCCGCGTCGTCGGGATCATGAGCCACTTCGCGGTCGCCGACGAACCCGAACGCCCAGAGACCGCAGCGCAGAGCGCGGTCTTCTCCTCCGCCCACGGGCAGCTGCGGGCAGTGCTCGACGCCGCGGACGGCCGCCTCGGCGAATCGGACGACCTGGATGTGCACATCGCGAACTCACCGGGTGCGCTCACCCTGGGACCGTGCCCGGGCACCTCGGCGCGGGTGGGGCTCGCCCTCTACGGTCTGTCCCCGCTCGACGACGGCGATCCGACGGTTCTCGGACTGCGACCGGTCATGCGGCTGGTCTCCACCGTCATCAATCTCAAGGACATTCCCGCAGGTCACGGTGCTTCCTACGGGCTGACGTTCACCGCTGCGACCGACACCCGGTTCGCGCTCGTGCCCGGTGGGTACGGGGACGGACTGCCGCGGGCGGCATCCAACCGCGCCGAGGTGGCCATCCGGGGTCGCCGCTATCCCGTCGTCGGGCGCATCGCCATGGATCAGATGATCATCGACATCGGCGCCGGCAACGAAGAGGTGGCCATCGGCGACGAGGTCGTCATCTTCGGTCCCGGTGGGCCGAGCGCGGCCGAATGGGGGACCTGGGCGAACACGATCAACTACGAAATCGTCACCCAGCTCAGCGCCCGCGTCGACCGGGTCGCCCGGAAGGGAGACGGACGATGAGGGTCCATCTCGAATCCCTGGAGCAGATGCGCACGTTCGCTGCGGCCCTGGCCGAGCACCTGCGCGCCGGTGACCTGCTCATCCTCACGGGCAACCTCGGTGCGGGGAAGACGACATTCACCCAATCGCTGGGCAAGACCCTCGACGTGGCCGGGCGGATCACCTCACCGACGTTCGTCATCGCCCGCGAACATCCGTCGCGGACGGGCGGACCCGCCCTCGTCCACGTCGACGCGTACCGCTTGGCCGACGGGGAGGAGCTCGAGGACCTCGACCTCGACTCCGAACTGGACGAGTCGATCACGGTCGTCGAATGGGGTGCCGGGATGGCCGAACAGCTCAGCAGCGATCATCTCGACATCACCATCACCCCGGTATGGGACGAGATCGCCGAGGGCGGGAAGGCCGACGGTGAGCCGGTCGGCGCGAATGACGAGGACGAACCCGAGGACGAGCCCGGGGACGCACCCGAGGACGAGCCCGAGGACGCACCCGAGGACGAACCCGAGGACGAACGGCGCACCGTCGACCTCACCGGTCGCGGAGCTGCCTGGGCCGAGCGGATGCCCGCGGTTGAGGCCGCTGTCTCAGCACTGGCAGGCGTGAGAGTCGACGACCTGAGCCCTGCAGACCTGCCTGCCGAGGACTTCGCGAACGAGGGAGACGAATCATGATCATTCTGGCCATCGACACCTCGCAGTCGGCCTCCGTGGCGCTGGTGGACACGGACACCGGTTCGATCATCGCTGCCGAACACGCCGATGACCAGCGGCGGCATGTCGAGTTCATCGGTCCCGCGCTCGCCAGTGTGCTCGCCGAGGATTCCCAACCCGAACTCGTCGTCGTCGGCATCGGTCCTGGTCCCTTCACCGGACTGCGGGTCGGCATCGCCGCCGGAATCGCCGTCGGTCAGGCCCACGGGATCCCCGTCAAGGGACTGCTGTCCCAAGCCGCGATCGCCGAAGAGTTCGTGCGCAGCGCCGCTGACCTGGCGACGCCTGCATCTCAGGTCGCATCGCCCGCGGCGAACGAATCCGGCCGGCCCGTCCTCATCGCCTCCGACGCCCGCCGCAAAGAGGTCTACTTCAGCGTCTACGACTCCACCGATGCCACACTGAGCGCAGGACCTTTTGTGGCGAAACCGGCCGAGGTCGCCTCGGTTCTCGCCGACAACGGCTTTCGGCTCGAAACGATCGAGGAGAGGCTCGGCCGTGGGTTCCTCCTCTATCCGGACATTCTCGGAGAGCCGAGCGTCGAGTTGATCACCGATCCCCGTGCCGAATACCTCGCCCTCGCCGCGGCACGGGAACTCACCGCCGGCCGAGAACTGCGCGAACCGATTCCCGAATACCTGCGCGAAGCCGATGCGAAGGCAACCCCGGTGCGGGAGAGCTCACTGAGATGACGTCCACGACCATCGCTGAGCTTCCCTGGTGGGACCTCGCCGAGGTGGCCGACCACGATGCGGCGATCTTCGGCCCGACCGCGTGGACGCTCGGCTACTACTGGTCGGTGAAGGCACAGAACGGCACGATCATGCTCGCCGCCAGAGCCGCCTCGGCGGACGATTCGGATGCGGACTCCACAGCCTCAGGCGAGGACGCCACCGCCTCGGCGGGGGAGCTGGCCGGATGGATCGTCATGTCAGGGGCCGGTGCGGAAGCCGATGTGATGACGATCGCCACCACCGAGGCGGCACGCGGCCAGGGCATCGGCCGCGCCCTGCTGCGGGCGGGAATCGACTGGGCGAAGGACCGCGGGGCCGAGGTCGTCCACCTCGAAGTCGACGAACGCAACACCGCGGCGCTGGAGATGTACGCAGCCTTCGGATTCGAGGAATGGGGACGGCGCCCGGACTACTATCCGGGAGCCGCGGGAATCCTCATGCGTCTGCGGATCGGCGACTGATCCTTCTCTAATGGCACCCTAGGCGACCGGAACCGTGCGCTGCTCGGTCGCCTCGGTGAGGTCGACGAGCAGTGCTCCGTTGAGTCGGAAGGCCTGCATCGTCTCGTCGATGACGATCCGCTCATCGCCGCCGGTCGCTGCCACCCGGTCGAGGCGGCTGCGGTAGGCATCCTTGTACGGCTTGGTCTTGCCGAGCTCTGCGAAGTCCCACATCGTCAGCGAGGTCGCTGGCAGACCGTAGTGCCGGCCCATGAGGGTGCCGATCGCCTGACCGCCGGAGAGATCGCCGAGGTAGCGAGTGTAGTGGTGGGCGATGACCTGCTCGGCCCGTTCGAGTCCCGAAAGCTGCGCGGCATAGGCGGTGGCACTGGGCATGACAGGCAGCTCGGCGCCGTCGAGCGCGGCCAGGTCGGCGGCGATGCGGTCGGCCCGGAACAGACGGGCGTCGAAGAACGGCGCGAGGACCGGATGCTCGGCGAACTCCCGTGACTTCGACTCGAGCACTCCGTAGATGACGTCGTACTGCTTGAGCAGAAGAGCGTAGGCCCTAGCGTCGAGGTGGCCTTCCATGAGGTCGACCATGAAGGTGGTGTTTTCGACCTCGTCGTGGATGGCGGCGGTGCTGGCTTTGAGGCGAGCGGAGAACGGTTCAGACATGATGTTTCCTTGGGGGAGTGCGGCCAACGGAATGCTGGTTCGCCGCCGAGGCGGTGTGATCGGCATCATTGCATATCTATAGCTTAGCCTAACCTCAGTCCCGGGAGGTGGTCCTGCCCCGAAGCCGTGGAGGTCGAAAGGGTAGTCTGGAGGGTATGACACGTGTGCAATTGGCAGATACCGATCTCTTCGTCCACCCTCTTCAGCTGGGCGGCAACCCCTTCGGCTGGGGTGCGGATCGGGATCAGAGCTTCGCCGTCCTCGACGCCTATGCCGAGGCCGGTGGAAATTTCATCGACACCGCGGATGCGTATTCGGCCTGGGTCGAGGGGAACTCGGGCGGAGAGTCCGAGACCATCATCGGCGAATGGATGAAGGCGCGCGGCAACCGCGACGACATGGTCATCGCCACCAAGGTCGGCATGCACCCGAAGGGCCGGGGCCTCGACCCGGCGAACATCCGCAACTGCGTCGACGACTCGCTGCGCCGACTCGGCACCGACCACATCGACGTCTACTACGCCCACAGAGACGATGACGAGGTCGACCAGGTCGCCGTCGCCGAGACCTTCGACGCTCTCGTCCGCTCCGGCAAGGTCAGCTACCTCGGAGCATCGAACTTCAGCCTCGAACGTCTGCAGAAGGCCCGGAAGATCTCGACGAAGTTCTCGCTTGCCTGCTATCGGGTCGTCCAGGACCGGTTCAACCTCGTCTCCCGTGCCGCCGTCGATCCGCAGAAGCAGGCGTACCTGCGCGCTGAGGGCATCGCCGAACTGCCGTTCCACTCGCTGGCGTCGGGGTTCCTCACCGGCAAACACACCGGCGGAGACGCCACCGGCAGCGTCCGCGGTGACCGTGTGGCCGATTTCGTCGACGACCAGAAAGCCCTCGGCGCCCTCGAAGCCCTCCATGATGTCGCCGCCGACCACGGAGCGTCGATGACGGCCACGGCCATCGCCTGGCAGCTCACGCACGATTTCATCCCCTCGACGATCGCCTCGGCACGTGTGCCCGAACAGCTCACCGAGCTGCTTGCCGGCACGGAGCTGCAGCTGAGCGCGGATGAGAAAGCCACCCTCGACGGAGCCTGGGTCGAAGCATGAGCGAGCCCAGCCCCCGCCTGGTCACCTGGGAAAACGGCACCGACCTCGTCATCGAGCTGCTCCTGGCCCGCGACGTCGAAACGGTGTGGAACGCACTGACCGATGCCGAGACCGCAGGAACATGGTTCGCGCCGTTCCGCCTCGGCGAGGAAACGGCAGATACGGGCGACGACGGCGATGGGCCAGCTTCCCGGCCGCTGACCTTCGAGCTCGAAGACGCCGACTTGGACGGCTCCGTCCTCAGCTGCGACGACTACGACCACGTGCTGCTCGAACTCGAAGCCTTCGGAGTCCTCGGCATTCGACTCCTGCCGGTCGAAGGAGATTCGGGTGACGAGAGCCTGCTGGTGTTCACCCACACCGCCGCCGATGTCGAATCTGCCCGAGGCCAGGCAGCCGATTTCGGTCCCATGTGGGACACGCACCTGCGCCTGTTCGCCCGCGCCCTCGGCATCGACATCGCCGAGGCGACCGAACCCGAACTCGTCGCCGCCTATTCCGATCTCTCGCTCGAGGCTGCGGATACCGGGGACGGCACGGATTCGGCCGGCGCTGACGAGGACGAAGCATGAGCGAACCACTCGTCCTCGGCATCGAATCCTCGTGCGACGAGACCGGGGTCGGCATCGTCCGCGGCCGCACGCTGCTGACGAACACCGTGTCCTCGTCGATGGACGAACATGTCCGCTTCGGCGGAGTCGTGCCCGAAGTCGCCTCCCGCGCCCATGTGCAGGCCATCGGCCCGGCCATCGCCTCGGCATGTGAGGCCGCCGAGGTGGAGCTGTCCGACATCGACGCCATCGCCGTCACCGCCGGGCCGGGTCTCTCCGGTGCACTCATGGTCGGGGTCGGCGCGGCCAAAGGCCTTGCCGCCGCTCTGGGCAGACCTCTCTACGGCGTGAACCATCTGGCCGCGCACGTCGCCGTCGATCTCGTCGCCGAGGATGTCGACGGGCTGACCACGCCGACCATCGCCCTGCTCGTCTCGGGCGGTCACACCGAGATTCTGCGCATCGGAGACGTCGTCGACGACATCGAACTCCTCGGCGCCACGATCGACGATGCCGCAGGCGAGGCCTTCGACAAGACCGCGCGTCTGCTGGGGCTGAACTATCCCGGCGGCCCGAACATCTCGAAGGCGGCCCTCGGTCTGCTCGACGGCACCGGAGTCCCCGGCGACCGGAAGGCAGTGAAGTTCCCGCGCGGACTGGCGAAGAAACAGGACCTTCGGGACCCCGAGCGTCGGTATAACTTCTCGTTCTCCGGGCTCAAGACCGCTGCACTGCGCGAGGTGACGAAGGCCGAGACTCTGGGCGCGGACCTGCGGGTGGCCGATATCGCCGCCGGGTTCGAAGATGCTGTCGTCGACGTGCTCGTGACCAAGACTCTGCTGGCGGCAGCCGACACCGGCATCAACCATGTCGTGCTCGGGGGAGGAGTGGCCGCGAACTCGCACCTGCGTGAGGTGCTCGCGGCTCGCTGCGCCGAGGCGGGCGTGACTCTGCGGGTGCCGCCCTTGACACTGTGCACGGACAATGGAGCCATGGTCGCAGCCCTCGGCGCGGAGCTCGTCTCCCGCGGAATCGGGCCGAGCGACCTGTCCTTCGCCGCCGTCTCCTCTTTGGATGTCGATCATGTCCTCGTCTGAGAACGAAGAGACTCGAGCCGGCAACGAGGCTGCCAGCAGCGCTGCGCACGATGCAGCGACCGACGCCGCCGAACGCAACGCACAGGCGGCGAAGTCCACACATCTGCCTGACGGTCGGCCGCCTCGGCGATCCGGTGATGGGTGGACGTATGGGTCCGATGGGAAGAAGCATTGGGGGCTCAATGGGGCCGCGGGGCTCATGCTCGTCGATCCCGAGCGCGGGGTGCTCATGCAGCACCGGGCGCTGTGGTCGGTCGAGGGCGGGACCTGGGGCTTCCCCGGCGGCGCCCGCGATATGGGCGAGTCGGCCATCGACGCCGCGGTCCGGGAGTCGTGGGAAGAGGCCGGGGTGCCCGACCAGGACGGATCGGGCATCGAGATCCTCGAGAGGCATGTCCTCGACCTTGGGACCTGGAGCTACACCACGGTGATCGCGAAGACCCTGCGCCGCTTCGACGCCGTCATCAACGACCCCGAGAGCATCCAGCTGTCGTGGGTGCCGGTGGACGAGCTCGAGGATTTTGAGCTGCACCCGGGAGTCGCCTCCGCACTGCCGACGCTGTTGGAGCTGCTCCGCCCGCACCTGTGAGTGGGCGCCCGCCTGCCTGCTGCCGAGAAACGGGTGGAGTGTCGAAAAACGGGTGCGCACGTGCGTTTCTCGACACTCCACCCGTGTCTCGACGGACGGCTGCTCGCCCAGCCCCTCAGCTGTACGAGTTGCGCAGGTCGCCGATGAGGGAGCGGGTCACCTCGGTGAGAGAGCCCGTGGTCCCAAAGACCTGCTGCAGACGCTGGTAGGGCACGCCGCGTTCGACGATCGACGTGATCGAGTGCAGCTCGCTGCTGCAGCCCAGCCGTTCGGCGACGGGGGAGAGCCGCTCGATCTCGTCGGCGAGGCATTCGGTGACGAGACGCTCGTCGGCCGCGGCGTTTTCGATGATGATCGCGTCCATGCCGTAGCGGGCGGCGCGCCATTTGTTCTCGTTGTGGAACCAATCCGGCATCGTCGGCAGGGTCTCACCGGCGTCGAGGCGGGCAGACATGTCATCGACGAGGCATTGGATGAACGCGGTGACCGCGAGGATCTCCTCGAGGGTCGGCAGTCCGTCGCAGACGCGGACCTCGACGGTGCCCCAGTGCGGGGCGGGGCGGATGTCCCAGCGGATCTCGTTGATGTTGTCGATGATGCCGGTGGTGAGCATATCGTCGACGTACTTCTCGTAGTCCGCCCACGCATCGAACTGGAACGGCAGACCCGCCGTGGGCAGCTGCTGGAACATCATCGCCCGGTTCGAGGCATAGCCGGTGTCAGTCCCGCCCCAGAACGGAGACGACGCGGACAGTGCCTGCAGATGCGGGACATAAGCGAGCAGCGCGTTGACGATCGGCAGCACCTTGTCGCGCGAGTCGATGCCGACGTGGACGTGGACTCCGAAGATCAGCATGTTCCGCCCCCACCACTGGGTGCGATCGACGAGTTCGAGGTAACGGTCCTTCGCCCTGACCTCCTGCGACTGCCACTGGGCGAACGGGTGGGTGCCCGCCGACATCAGTTCGACGCCGCGCGCCTCGGTCAGCGTCCGCAGCGCTCCGAGCGAGGTGGCCAGGTCATCCGCAACGGTCGACACCTGGGTGTGCACGCCGGTGACGAGTTCGATGGTGTTCGTGAGCATCTCACCGACGATGTGCTTCTCGAACTCGGGCGCATGCTCGGCCACATCCGCCAACAGAGTCTCGGCAGCCGGAGTCAGGTCCAGGCTGCGAGAATCCAGCAGAGCCAGTTCCCACTCGACACCGAGGGTGGAGCGGGCAGAGCGTGCGAAATCGACCATGATCCGATCATAATCGCGCACGCTCGATTCGCCTGACTCAGCGGCGAGATTCGGCCTGTGTGATGTCCCGCATTCGCTCCCCGAGGCGGCTCTGCCGTCCCGCGATGCGCTCGCTTCCCTTGCCCCGCCGATCACGGCGCCCGACCAGCCAAGCATGGCCCCCGGCCCGCCGATCACGCAGCGCGACCCGTCGATCACGCAGCGCGGCGTGCGTCCTCGGCCAGGCGGCTGCCCGAAGCGGTGTCGAAGAGGTGCAGGCGTGCGGCATCGGGAGCCACGCGCACGGTGTCACCGCGGCGAATGGTCGACCGACCGGCGACACGTGCCACGACCGTCTTCACGCCCGAGGCCAGTCCCGCACGACCGTGGACGAAGGCATCGGCGCCGAGCTCCTCGACGAGATCGACGGTGACCTCGAGGCCTTGAGTCTCGGTGACCTGCAGGTCCTCCGGTCGGATGCCGACGGTGACGGTCTCACCCGTGACCTGGTCACGCTGCTCCGCCGTCAGGGACAGTTCGACATCGCCGAGGCGCAGCGACGTTCCCTCGACAGGCACGTCGATGAGGTTCATCGCCGGCGAGCCCATGAAGCCCGCGACGAAGAGATTCGCCGGACGATCGTAGAGATTCGCTGGAGTGTCCACCTGCTGCAGCCGGCCATCGGCGAGGACCGCGACCCGGTCGCCCATCGTCATCGCCTCCACCTGGTCGTGGGTGACGTAGACCGTGGTGACACCGAGGCGGCGAGTCAGGGAGGCGATCTGCGCGCGGGTCTGCACACGCAGCTTCGCATCGAGGTTCGACAGCGGCTCGTCCATGAGGAAGACCTGCGGGGAGCGGACGATGGCGCGTCCCATCGCCACCCGCTGTCGCTGACCGCCGGACAGTGCCTTGGGTTTGCGGTCGAGGTACGGCTCCAGGTCGAGCAGCCGCGCGGCTTCGGCGACGCGCTGATCGCGTTCCTGCTTGGCGACTCCCGCGATCTTGAGCGCAAACGCCATGTTCTCGCGCACGCTCATGTGCGGGTAGAGCGCATAGTTCTGGAACACCATCGCAATGTCCCGTTCCCTCGGGGAGAGGTCCGTGACATCGTGGTCGCCGATGCGGATGTGCCCGGAGTCGACGGGTTCGAGCCCGGCGAGCATGCGCAGGGTCGTCGACTTCCCGCAGCCCGAGGGGCCGACGAGGACGAGGAACTCCCCGTCGGCGATATCGAGGCTGACCTCGTCGACGGAGGGTTTGAGCGCCTCGGGATACTGACGCAGTGCTTTGTCGAAGGTGACAGTGGCCATTGTTCTCAACCTTTCACGGATGCGTGCGCACCCGAAGATCCACGGTGATCGGGCAGTGATTGATCGGACGATGAGCGTTCGGACGTAGAGGACTTGGACGAAGACCGTTCCGACGTAGAGGACTCTGACGAAGACCGTTCCTGCGTTGTGCGGTCGGGCGAGACGAGACCCGCCGTCTGCTGAGCAGCAGTCTGCTGAGCAGCCGTCTGCGCTGCAAAGGACCGGTACTGCTGCCGTACCTGGGATGGCCGCGGATGCAGCGTGGCGACGAGCTCGACGGTCCAGTCGGGCAGGGCTCCCGACAGTGTCCACGCCGCCTGCCGAGCCGCCCCGATGGCGACGTATTCGGCCTGTTCGGGAACGTCGATGGGTACGGTGAATATATCGCGGGCGACCTCCCGGACGGCAGGATTGCGCGCCGCCCCGCCGATGAGCAGCAGCCGTCCGGCCTCCAGACCCTGCGCCTGCACGGCATCGAGTCCGTCGGCCAGACCGCACAGCATGCCTTCGACGAAGGCACGAGCGACGTTCTCCGCCGAGGAGTTGCCCAGAGTCATCCCCTCGAGGCGGGCCGTGGCATCGGGCAGGTTCGGGGTGCGCTCGCCCTCGAAGTACGGTACGAGCGTGAGCCCGTCCGCTCCCGGCCGGGACGCCAGCGCCAGGGCCGCGAGTTCGTCGTGGCTGACCCGCAGGAGCGTCGCCGCCGAATCGAGGACCCGGGCGGCGTTGAGTGTGGCAACCAGCGGCAGGCGCCCGCCGTCGGCGGAGGCGAATCCGGCCACCGCTCCGGACGAATCGGCGATGGGCAGGTCGGTGGTCCCGAAGACAGTGCCCGAGGTTCCGATCGAGATGACGAGATCCCCCGAGGTGACCCCGAGTCCCAGTGCCGCGGCCGCATTGTCGCCGGCCCCGGGCCCCACGACGATTCCGTCCGGGCTGTGCCCGGCCGCCTCGTTGGGGGTGAGGACGCGGGGAAGGATGATCGCCGAGGCGGCGTCGCCCTTTTCGTTCACGTCCGGTGAATCCGCCTCGACGTCCGTATCCGCGGCACATGGCAGACCTGCGGCCTCACGAGCGGACGCACCGAAGGCGATGCGGAAGAGATCGAGATCGTAGCGTGAAGTGGAGGGGTCGAAGTAGGCGGTGCCGCTGGCATCGGAGGCGTCGGTGACCAGAGCATCGAGCACGGGACCGCGTGCGGAGGATTCGGCGGGGCCGTATCCGAGGAAGCGCCAGCTCAGCCAGTCATGGGGCAGGGCGACGGCGGCGACCCGGGCGGCATTGTCCGGTTCGGCGACTCGGAGCCATCGCAGCTTGGCGGCGGTGAAGGAGGCGACGGGCAGGATCCCGGTGCGTGCGACATAGTCGGCGGCTCCGACCTCGGCGATGAGGTCTCTGGCCGCGGCCTTGCTGCGCAGATCGTTCCACAGCAGGGCATCGCGGATGACCCGGCCCTCGGCGTCGAGGGCGACGAGTCCATGCTGCTGACCGCTGATGCTCAATCCTGCGACGTCGTCGAGTCCGCCGGCGGCCGCGATCGCCTTCTGCAGGGCAGTCCACCATGCCTCGGGGGCGACCTCGGTGCCGGGAGGGTGCGGGGCCGAACCGGTGCGGATGATGTCCCCGGAGTCCGGGTCGGCGATGACGACCTTGCAGCTCTGCGTCGAGGAGTCGACACCGGCGACGAAACGACGGATGCTCATCGGGACTCCTCGGCGGCGGCCGAGGCGGCCTCGGACGGTTCGGCGGAGGAGGGAGCGACCTCGGACGGTTCGGCTGCGGGCGCACCGGGGCCGGCCGCCTCGGCGAGGATCTCATCGGCCAACGCTCGGTCGATGATCGCGATATCGAGGATCCCGGCAGCACAGGCCGCGCGGACCGCGCGGGCGCGTTCGGCTCCGCGAGCGACTCCGACGGTCGTCGTGGCGCGGCGGAGCTGATCGAGGGTGACGGCGATGACGCGGTCGTCGATCGTGGTGACATCGGATCCGTCGGCGGCGAACAGACGTCCGGACACCTCGGCGATGGCACCGTCATCGATGCCCGCCTGCCGCTGGGCGGGGGAGCACTTCTCCCACACCGAGGACAGGCCCTCGGCCCAGGAGGCCACGGAGACCACGGCGAGGTCGAGGTCATCGGCGGCGGCCAGGGTCCCGGAGATCTCGGGCAGGGCACGCAGGTCATCGGCGGTACCGGCCTCGGTGACGAGCAGCGGGGCGGGGAGCCGAACCATGCTCACGGCCGGATCCTGGCCCAACCGGGTGAAGATCTCCGAGCTGGGACGATGCGATTCCAAACGGAGGGCACCGGCGAGCTGGACGATCGTGCACCGGGGCAGAGCCGGGGTGAACGCGGCCGCCGAATCGAGGGTGCGTGACCAGGACAGGCCGATGCGCATCCCGGCGCGAGCCTGCCGGCCGACCAGTGACAGGGCGGCGCGGCCCATCTGCTGGGAAGCCTGGGAGGCATCGGGGATGTCGACGATGACGACCGAGTCGAGACCCAAGGTCGCGGCGACCTGCTCGGCCACGCCGTCCTCCTCACCGGCATCGGCTTCGATGGTGATGGTCACGACGCCGGTGTCGACGGCCTCTTGGAGGAGGCGGGCGACCTGGAACCGGCTGAGTCCGTGCGCCTTGCCGATCTCGACCTTGGAACGGCCCTCGAGGTAGTGATCGTGGGCCAGCTGCGCGAGAAAGCGGCGGTGGCGGGCGGTGGGCACCGTGGGCATGGTCCTCCCTTCGGCGTCGACGTCTCTGTGTTCGCTCATATGTGAAGTGTTGCACATCTGATTGGTTCGTGACACAGTATTGCACATATGAGCACAGATGCTCATATGATTTTCTCGCAGCGAACCGATGGCGGGCTGCAATCCCGCAAGGACGAGGGAAGGCACAACGATGAAACACCTGATCACAGGCCGGAGAGTCACATGGGCGGCCATCGGCATGGTCGGAGCGCTGGCATTGTCCGGCTGCGGCGGCGCCGGCGGCAGCTCGGCCGGAGGCGGCGGCGATGAAGTCAACGTCCTCATGGTCAACAATCCGCAGATGCAGGATCTGCAGAAGCTCACGGCCGACCATTTCACCAAGGACACCGGCATCAAGGTCAACTACACCGTGCTGCCTGAGAACGAGGTGCGGGCGAAGATCGGCCAGGAGTTCGCCGCTCAGGCCGGCAACTACGACGTCGCCTCGCTGTCGAACTACGAGATCCCGACCTATGCGAACAACAAGTGGCTCACGCCCATGGACGAGGGCGTCGCCGATGCCGAAGGCTTCGACCAGGACGACATCCTCGCCCCCATGGCCGAATCGATGACGGTCGACGACAAGATCTACGGTGAGCCGTTCTATGGTGAGGGCTCGTTCCTCATGTACCGCACGGACATCTTCGACAAGGCCGGTGTGGAGATGCCGGAGAAGCCGACCTGGGACGAAGTCGCGAAGCTCGCGGCGAAGGTTGACGGTGCGGAGAAGGGCACGAAGGGCATCTGCCTGCGCGGACTGCCCGGCTGGGGTGAGATGTTCGCCCCGCTGACGACCGTGGTCAACACCTTCGGCGGAACCTGGTTCGACGAGGACTGGAATGCCCAGGTCGACTCCAAGGAATTCAAGGAAGCGACGAACTTCTACGTCGACCTCATCAAGGACCACGGCGAATCCGGCGCCCCGCAGGCCGGCTACACCGAATGCCTGACGAACCTGCAGCAGGGCAAGGTCGCCATGTGGTACGACTCGACGGCCGCCACCGGCACCCTCGAAGCCGATGACTCTCCCGTCAAGGGCAAGATCGGCTACGTCGCCGCCCCGGTGAAGGAGACGGATTCGAGCTCCTGGCTCTACACCTGGGCATGGGGAATCCAGGCAGCGGGCAAGAACCAGGACGCGGCGAAGCAGTTCGTCGCCTGGGCCTCGTCGAAGGACTACGAGGAGACCGTCGCCGAGGAGCTCGGCTGGCAGCACGTGCCGGCCGGCAAGCGCACCTCGACGTACGAGAACCCCGAGTACCAGAAGGCCGCCGAACCCTTCTATCAGCAGACGGAGGACGCCATCAACTCGGCCGATCCCGAGAACCCGGGCGTGCAGCCGCGCCCGACGCTGGGCGTCCAGTTCGTGACGATCCCCGAATTCGCGGACCTCGCCACGGGCATCTCCGAAGACGTCAGCTCCGCCATCGCCGGACGCACGACCGTCGACAAGGCACTGGAGAAGGGACAGAAGGAAGCCGAGAAGGTCGGAGACAAGTACAAGAAGTGACCGATCGCCTCGGGGCGGGTGAGCATTGCCCTCCCCGAGGCGGCCCCGGTCGGTCCGTGACACCGGACCGGCCCCGGCCCTGCCGAACCACTCACCCGACGAAGGATGTTCGAAGTGTCAGCTCCCGCCGCCGAGCGTGCATCGCAGCCGATCACGCCGCCGAAACCCCGTGCCAAGGACCGATGGCTCAAACGTGCGCCCATGCTGCCGGCGCTGATCTTCGTCATCCTCGTCACCCAGATTCCGTTCGCGATCACGATCATCATCTCGTTCATGAACTGGAACGCCGCCTACCCCGATGACATCAGCTTCGGCACCGTGGCCAACTATGTCACCGTCTTCACCGATGCAGACCTGCTCAAGGCCGTCATGGTCACCGTCGGGCTCACCGTCGGCGTCGTGCTGGCCTCGGCACTGCTGGGCCTGGGCATCGCCCTGCTGCTCGATCGGAAGTTCATCGGCCGCGGCTTCGTCCGCACCCTGATGATCACCCCGTTCCTCGTCGTCCCCGTCGCCGCGGCACTGCTGTTCAAACATGCGATCTTCAACCCCTCGTACGGACTGATCAACGGGCTGCTGACGACCGTGTTCGGTGACAACGCCCCGCAGCCGGACCTCATGACCTCGAACCCCCTGCTGGGCATCGGGATCGTCCTCGTCTGGCAGTGGACGCCGTTCATGATGCTCATCATGCTCGCCGGACTGCAGTCACGACCCATGGACGTCTACGAGGCGGCCCTGGTCGACGGGGCCGGACACTGGCAGACCTTCCGCTTCATCACGCTGCCCCACCTGCGCCGATACATCGAACTCGCCGCACTGCTGGGCACGATCTACATCGTCCAGAACTTCGACATGGTCTTCACCATGACCTCCGGCGGGCTCGGCACCGCCACTCTGCCGTACGTCATCTACCAGGAGTTCTTCGTCGCCCAGGACTACGGAGTCGCCTCCGCCGTCGGCGTCATCGTCGTCATCGCCTCGCTCATCATCGCGACCTTCGCCCTGCGCACCGCATCGACCCTGCTCAAGGAGGAGAACTCATGAGCACCCCCGAGACCCGGGTGCCGCTGAACACGCGCCCTGCCCCCGGCGTCACCCCCGCCGCGACCGACCCCGGCTCACCCGGATCGGTCGAGCCGCCTCGGCGAAAGGCGAACGCACCGAGGCGGCCCGGCCAGGGGCGGGCCGGCAAGATCCTGCTCGGCCTGTTGGCCTGGTTCGTCGGACTCCTGTTCGTCTCACCCCTGCTGTGGATGCTGCTGACCAGTCTGCACGCCGAAACCGACGCCTCGACGAACCCGCCGAGCTACTTCGCCCCACTGACGCTGGAGTCGTTCGTCAACTTCTTCGGCGGCGGCAACGGCGCGAACCCGTGGCCGTTCCTCATCAACTCCGCGGTCGCCGCGATCGTCTCGACGCTGATCGTCCTCGTCCTGTCCACGATGGCCGCATACTCGCTGGCGATCCGCCGCATCGAACGCTGGTCGGACGTGCTGTTCTTCCTCCTGTCGACGAAGATGCTGCCGATGGTTGCGGGCCTCCTGCCCGTCTACCTCGTCGCGAAATCCTTCGGCATCCTCGACACCTGGCTGCTGCTCATCATCATCTACTCGGCGATGAACATGCCGATCGCGGTGTGGATGATGCGCTCCTTCCTCGCCGAGGTGCCCGTCGAAGTCCTCGAAGCCGCCGAACTCGACGGTGCCCGACTGCCGCGCGTGTTCGTCCAGATCCTGCTGCCGCTGACCGCCCCCGGACTGGCCGCGACCGCCCTGATCTGCTTCATCTTCTCGTGGAACGAACTCCTCTTCGCCACCGTGCTCACCTCCACGGCGGCGTCGACGGCACCCGTGTTCCTCACCAGCTTCGTCACCTCCCAGGGCCTGTTCCTGTCGCAGGTGTGCGCGGCCTCGCTCATCATCTCTGTGCCCGTCCTCGTGGCCGGAATCGCCGCCCAGGACAAACTCGTCCAGGGCCTGTCCATGGGAGCCGTCAAATGACCGCACCACACACCGCACCGTCCGATCCTCGCCGAGGCGCGACCCCCTTGGCCCTGACCACGGAGAACCTCGCCGAGGTGGCCGACCACGGCATCGCCGTTCCCACCTATGATCGCTCGGCCGTGAGCCCCGGCATCGTCCACTTCGGAGTCGGCGGATTCCACCGCGCGCACATGGCGATGGTCCTCGACGACCTGCTCGGGGCTGGGCTCGCCGCCGACTGGGGGATCGTCGGAGCCGGTGTGCTGCCCCACGATGTGGCTATGCGCGATGCGCTCGCCGACCAGGATCACTTGTACACGCTCACCCTCAAACATGCCGATGGAACCAAGGAACGGCGGGTGATCGGGTCGATCATCGACTACCGTTTCGGGCCCGATGACCCGGCCGGACTGCTCGATCTGCTCACCGACGAGGCGATTCGGATCGTCTCGCTCACCGTCACCGAAGGCGGATACAACGTCAACCCCGTCACCGGAGAGTTCATCGCGCAAGAGCCGACGATCGTGGCCGATGTCGAGGCGCTGCGGGCGGGCGCACTGCCGGCGACGGTCTTCGGCTATGTCGTCTCCGCGCTGCGGGCGCGACGCGCGGCCGGTATCGCTCCGTTCACCGTGCAGTCGTGTGACAACATCTCGGAGAACGGCGATGTGGCGGCGAAGATGTTCTCGGCTTTCGCTCGTCTCGTCGATGCCGAACTCGCCGACTGGATCGCCGAGTCCGTGGCGTTCCCGAACTCGATGGTCGACCGCATCACCCCGGCCACCACCGACGGTGACCGCGCCGATCTGGTGGCCGACACGGGCGTGGCCGATGCCTGGCCGGTCGTCGCCGAACCGTTCTTCCAATGGGTGCTCGAAGACGAATTCACCTCTGGTCGTCCGCCCTATGAGGAGGCATGGGTGCAGGTCGTCGACGATGTGCAGCCCTATGAGCACATGAAGCTGCGCCTGCTCAACTCCGGGCATCAGGGGCTCGCGTACTTCGGACTCCTCGGCGGATACACCTTCGCCCACGAGGCGATGGCGAACCCGGACATCCCCGTCTACCTGCGCCGATACATGGATGAGGAAGGCACACCGAGTCTGGCACCGCTGCCCGGAATCGACCTGGACGCCTACAAGGACTCCCTCATCGAACGGTTCAGCAACCCGGAGATCCGCGACACCCTCGCCCGCCTCGGCGCGGAGTCGTCTGACCGGATCCCCAAATGGCTGCTGCCGGTCGTCAAGGACAACCTCGCCTCGGGCCACCCGATCGAGGTGGCCGCGGCGATCTGCGCCTCGTGGGCCCGCTATGCCGAAGGGCATGATGAGACCGGCGGTCGGTTCACCATCGTCGACCGCTATGCCGACGAACTGCAGACAGTGGCGGCGACACAGGGAGAGGACCCGCTGGCATTCGTCCGGCAGGAACAGTTCTTCGGACCGCTGGCCGAGGAGCCGAGGTTCACCGAACCGTATCTCAAGGCACTGACATCGCTGCACGAACGGGGAGCGAAGCAGACCGCCCGCCGCCTGGCCGCTCACGACGAGCTCTGACCCAGGCGACACGCAGGCGAGAACGTCTAGCATGGGGACATGTTGCGTTCTCGCCTGAGTTTTCTGGCCCTGACCACGACTCTCGCGCTCGTCGGTTGTTCCGGCGGAGCGTCAGCCCCCGAATCCTCCACGGCCGGACAGAATTCCTCCGCCGATTCGGGTGCTCAGACCCAAGCACAGTCTGAAGCCCAGACCGAATCGTCCCTCGACGACCCTGCCGACGCGGATTCGGCCGATTTCGAGGACGAGGCCGCGGACATCGTCGCAGGCTTCTCCGACGAGGAGCTCGCCGGGTCTCTCATCATCGGCACCTGGGAAGGCACGGACACGCAGACCCCGGTGGACATGGTCAAGCAGAACCACCTCGGCGGGGTCATCGTCATGGGCTACAACGTGTCGGAGAACCCGACGAAGGACCAGGTCACGGAACTGACCGGTCAGATCTCCGGGGCACGGACGAAGGGGCAACCCGTGTCGATCGGCGTCGACCAGGAGGGCGGCCCGGTGTCACGCCTGGGCACCGCTGCGCTGCCGTTCCCGCCGCTCATGGGCTTAGCCGCGACTGATGATTCCGGTCTCATCACCGACGCCACGACCGTGCAGGGGCGGAACCTCACCGATCTGGGCTTCACCATCGACTTCGCTCCGGACTCCGACGTGACGGTCGGGCCGAAGGACAAGGCGATCAACGTCCGTTCGGGCGGCACCGACCACGAGGATGTCGCCGAGGTCGTCGCCGACGCCGTCGAGGGATACCGGTCCGGTGGAGTGTCGAGCTCGGCGAAGCACTTCCCGGGACACGGCCGCCTCGGCGTGGATTCGCACGAGAGCCTGCCGGTGTCGGAGAAGTCGATCGAGGAGATGGAGGATTCGGATCTCCTGCCGTTCAAGTCCGCGGTCAAGGCCGGAGTGCCGATGGTGATGATGGGGCATATCGGTCTGCCCGATGCGAAGACGACGCCCGCGACGTTGAACAAGAGGGCCTACTCGGCGCTGCGGGAGACCCTCGACTATGACGGTGTCATCACCACGGATGCCCTGAACATGAAAGCCGTGCCGCAGAACCTCAAGGGCGGAGAGACCGTCAAGGCGCTCGCCGCAGGAGCCGATATCGCGCTCATGCCCCCGGATTCGGCGGCCGCGCAGAAGGCGATCGTCACGGCGATGGGGGACGGGACGCTGAAGAAGAAGGACCTCGTCGAGAAGTCCGAACGCGTCGTCGCCGCACAGCTGGCCACCGCCGAAGCGCAGAAGAGCGTGCGGGCCGGGGACTCGGATGCGAAGGATCCGCAGAAGGTCCTCACCGAAGTCGCCGACAAGTCGCTGACCGTGCTCAAGGGCGAATGCTCCTTCACAGGCACCGATTCGATCTCGATCGTCGGCGGCAGCGACAAGGAGAAGGCAGCGCTGAAGGAAGCGGCCGAGGCCGAAGACCTCACCGTCGGATCCGGTGGAACCTCCGTGAGTCTGAGCCCGTCGACGTCGGCCGAGGTGGCCGTGGGCACCGCCGCTCCATGGACGATGCGCAGCACTCCGGCGAAGTCTGCGGTGACCGCATACGATTCGAACCCGTATGCGCTGCGGGCCGTGGCGAAGTGGCTGAAAGGCGACCTCGAAGCATCGGGTCAGCTGCCTGCCGAATACGACGGCAGCGACAAGGCCCCCGACTGCGGGTGAGCACGGCCGGCCGGGGCTGACCAGGGCCGACCAGGGCCGACCAGGGCCGACCAGGGCCGACCGCAGCCGACTGTGCGAGTTCCGGACGATGCGTGCTGGAAAACCACCTGGAATCCCGCACGGATCGTCCGGAACTCGCTCCTGTGACCCCTCGGGGCCGAGGAGCACAGCAGCGCCAAGGATTCGGAGACGAGAACACCCCTCGCCAGCCGGCGAGGGGTGTCCCTGTAGTTGAGAGGGCTCCTCTGAGTTGAGAAGACAGCTCAGAGCCGCTGCGGGACTCAGTGCTGTTGTGGGAATCAGAGGACGCGGACGAACTGGGCGCCCTGCTGAGTCATCCAATCGACGCTGCGGTAGCTGGTGTTCACGCGCGTGTTCCCTGCGTCGTACATCATTCCGTCGCCCGCGTAGATGCCGACGTGCCTCGGCGACCAGATGATGTCTCCGGCCTTCGCCTCGGATGCCGAGACGATCTGCCCGGCACCCTTCTGAGCCGAAGACGTCCGCGGAAGATTCACCCCCACCTTGCCGTAGACGTAGGAGGTGTAGCCCGAGCAGTCCCAACCGCTGGGCGACGTCCCGCCCAACACATATGGCGTGCCGACGTACTGTTTTGCGATGGCGATGACCTGCTCGGCCTTCGAGCCGTCCGGGACCTCGACACCCCCGGAACCCGAGTCCGCGCTGTCGTCCTTGCTCTTGTCATCGCCCGAATCGGCTGGACCCTCATCGCTGGTGCCGGGGGAATCGGACGAACCATCGTCCGAGGACTCGCTCGGCTCCTCCTCCGGCTCCTCGGCAGGCGCCGGCTCTGCGACGGTCGTCTCCGGCTCCTCCTTCGGCTCAGGTTTCGGCTTCGGTTTGGGCTTCGGCTTGGGAGCGGCTTCGGCGGTGACGAGGTCTGTGTCGACGGTGACCTCAGCCTCCTGGTCGCCCTTCTCCGATGAACCGCCGGCGTCGATCGTCGGTGTCTGGTTCTTGAACTCGACGGGCGCCTGCTTCTCGGACTCAGCCGCGACCTTCGCCTCGTCGTCGGTTCCCTGTCCGGCAGCGGGGAGGACCGCTGCGGTGAGCAGTCCGCCGCTGGCGGCGACGACTGCGGCGCGGCGGCCGAATGCGCCGGAGTTCGCAGCGAGCAGTTCGCTCAACTCGGTCAGTGGTGTTTTGGCCTTGACGTTCGCGGCGCGGCGGCCGTGCTGCTGAGATGCCACGATTTCCTCTCGTTGCCTGGCTGTCTGTGACGATGTGCTCCACTGTAACTAATTCGTGATCTTCTGTCACGTTTTTGTTACAAAAGGATTCCGCGGCAGGGGCGGATGCATAATCCCAGTTCACACGCTTATTGCTGGAAGGAATGGCTGGTGAGGGGCCGTGTTTCCGTCTGCTTGTGCCTGTGACTCGGCACGCAGTCGCAGCCGTGAATAACGGTTCGTGACATTGGCGAAGCGTGATTCTCGGGTCGATCCGCGTCGTTTTTCACGCCCAGACGGCAGTGGATCGACCCAAGAATGCCGCGGGCGTCGGTGGCGGTGGTGAATGAGTCTCAGGCTCCGGTTTCGGCAGGTCGGTCGGGATCGGACGACCAACCGGACCAGCTCGCGGGGTAAAGGCTGGCGTCGACTCCGAGGGTCGCCAGCGCCAGAGCATTGTGGCAGGCGGTGACTCCCGAACCGCAGTACACGCCGACGGGACCATCGAGGGCGCCCAACTCATCGAAGCGTTCGCGCAGCAGCGCCTCGGGCAGGAATGTCCCCGCGGGGACGTTCTCCGTGGCAGGGGCACTCTTCGCCCCGGGAATATGACCGGCCCGCGGATCGAGCGGTTCGGTCTCCCCACGGAAGCGCTCACCGGCGCGGGCATCGAGCAGGACTCCGTCGAAGCCGGCCGCAGCCTCGGCACCGATGACGGGCAGTGAGTCCGGGCTGATCTCCACGGCACTGGGGACGACGTCGGGGGAGTCGCCGGTCTCGAGTGTCCCGCCGGCATCACGATAGGCGGCGAGTCCGCCGTCGAGGACCCGCGCGCTCAGCCCGGCCCAGCGCAGCAGCCACCAGGCGCGGGCCGCACCGAGGGAGGAGTTGTCGTCATAGACCACGACCTCGGTGCCTTCGTCGATGCCCCAGGAGCGTACCGTCTTCTGGAAGGCTTCGGCGCTCGGCAGCGGATGCCTGCCCGCCGTCGGGTCGGTGGTGTCGTGGTCGGCGAGTTCGGTGTCGAGGTCGACATAGAGTGCGCCGGGGATGTGTCCGGCGGCGAAGTCCTCGCGGCCATCGGGTTTGGGCAGGGTCCAGCGGACGTCGAGCAGCCTCGGCGCGGGGGAGTCGGCCATTCGGGCGAGCAGGTCATCGGCGCTGATGAGAACGTCGGAGCGGGTCATTTCGATCTCCTTCACGGGCAGGTGGGGCAGGGTTGCACCGGTGGGCGAGCAAAGTCGTACCGGTACTGGGGCAGGGTCACACCGGTTGGGTGAGCAGGACGACGTGCTTGTCGCCGAGCCGGGTGAACACGAGCGTGGCTTTGTCGCCCTTGGGCAGCTTGAGTTGGCGTCGGACCTGGTCGGGCACGATGTCGGCCCCGCGCTTCTTGATCACGACCGAGCCGATTCCGCGGGAGACGAGCTCCTTGCGCAGGCTCGGGACCTTCGCGGGCAGAACGTCGACGACCTCATAGGCGGTGACACCTGCCGATGCTGGGCCGCTCGGTGCGACATCGGTGGTCAGATACGCGATCTTCGGGTGGAGTCGGCGGGCCTGCAGCGGTGCGCACAGGGCGGCGACGAGTCCGGCGCGCACGATCGCCCCGTCGGGTTCGAGGAGGTACTTTCCGAGCTCCCCGATGCCCGCTTCGTCCTCGTCGGGCAGGTCGTCCTCGTGGACGAGGAGGGTGCGCTCGCCCATGACGAGGGCTCCGCGGCCCGGTCGCTGCCGGGCAGCACCGAAGTAGAGGCAGACCTCGACGACCTCGCCGTTATGGGAGACCCACTGGGCTTCGGCGTCCTCGGGCACGAGGTCGTGGTCGAGTGCCGGGCCGAGCTTCACTCCGGCCGACTTCGCCGCGCTCGCCTGCTCGATCACCCACGACAGTGAGGGGGAGAACGCCTCGGGGTCGGTGATGCGGGCGGTCGATCCGCGTTTGTCGGCCTTGCCGACGGTTCGCCGGGCCGGATCGAACCAGAGGGCATCGAATCCGGCGAGGTCGACATCCTCGGCGCGCGCGTGGTCGACGGCGGCATCGGGCAGATGGCGGAGGTTGAAGGCGGCGATGGCGGCGGTGACCTCGTCGGCGTCGACGGCCGAGACCTGCGCACCCATTCCGGCGAAGGCGACCGAGTCCGCGCCGATCCCGCACCCGAGATCGGCGATGCGGAAGGACTCACCCTCGGCCGCGTCCCCGATGAGGCGACGCGCATGATGAGCGGCGACCGGCAGCCGCGTGGCCTGGGCCAGCCCGTCACGGGTGAAGAGCATGTCCTCGGCGAAGGGACCGAGCTTCGCGGCCGCCTCCTGCCGCAGCCGCGCCTGAGTGAGCAGGGCCGCGGTCACCTCGGCGGAGTAGCCCTCCTTCCGCAGGGCCGTCGACCGGGCGAGCTCATCGCCTGCGAGGTCGTCGATGCGGTCGAGCCGGTCGAGGACGGCGACGTCGAGCAGTTCGGTCAGTGTCTGCGGATCCATAGGCTTCACCCTATCGTCTGCGCGGTGGGGTCTTCCCTCGCCGAGGCGGCCCGGCCGAACCGCGGGGCCACTGCGGTGATTGTGCGAGCCGACCGTTGCGGTAAGTTGTTGGCTGTGACGTTATTGACCGCCCGCGATATCCGCGAATTAGCCGCTGACATCGGTCTGCGCCCGACGAAGCAGAAGGGCCAGAACTTCGTCATCGACCCCAATACCGTGCGCTCGATCGTCGCTGCCGCAGGACTTGCGGAGAACTCGAACGTCGTCGAGATCGGTCCGGGGCTCGGTTCGCTCACCCTCGGTCTGCTCGAAGCCGGCCACACCGTCACCGCCGTCGAGATCGACGAACTCCTCGCGCAGAAGCTGCCGAGCACAGTGGAGACGTTCGCCGGCGGTGACGCTCCGTTCCGGCTGGTCCACGCCGATGCCCTGCGCGTCACGACGCTTCCCGCCCCGCAGCACGCGACCGAAGCCGTGGCAGGCACGCCCGACGCCGGTGAGAACCAGCCCGATGCCCTCGTGGCGAACCTGCCCTACAACGTGGCCGTGCCCGTGCTGCTGCACTTCCTCGAGACCTTCCCGAGCCTGACGACCGTCCTCGTCATGGTCCAGCTCGAAGTCGCCGAACGGCTCGCCGCCGCACCGGGTTCCCGCACCTACGGAGTCCCCAGCGTCAAAGCGCAGTGGTACGGGGATGTGCAGCTGGCGGGCAAGATCGGCAAGAACGTGTTCTGGCCGGCCCCGAACATCGACTCCGGACTCGTGCGCATCGACGTCACCCGCACCGACCGCGACCCAGCGACCCGCAGCCGCCTCTTCGCCCTCATCGACTCAGCCTTCGCCCAGCGCCGCAAGACCCTGCGCGCCGCCCTGTCCGGCTGGGCCGGCAGCCCCCAGCAATCCGAAGACCTGCTGACCGCGGCCGGAATCGACCCGAAGACCCGCGGCGAGGCCCTCACTGTCGCCGACTTCGAACGCCTCGCCGCCGTGGCCGTCGACGATGAGGCCTCCGCGCCGACCACGCCCACCGAGGATCCCTCACCATGACCGTCCCGCTGCGCCCGCGTATGACGATCCCGGCCCCGGTGAAAGTGTGGGCGCCGGGGAAGATCAACATTCACCTCGGTGTGGGCGCGGTCGACGACGGATTTCACGAGCTCGCGACCGTGTTCCAAGCGCTCAACCTCGGCGAGACGCTGACCCTCATTCCCGGCGGAACACGAACGATCATCATCCAGGGCCGCTACGCGGATGCCGCGGTCCCACGCGATGAGTCGAACGTCGCCAGACGCGCCGTCGACCTCCTCATCACCGCACTCGAAGACGATCGTGACGTCGCCGTGCTGCGTGACCTCGACATCGTCATCGACAAGCAGGTGCCCGTGGCCGGCGGAATGGGTGGGGGATCGGCCGACGCTGCCGCCGCCCTCGTCGGAGCCGCCCACCTCGTCGGCGGCGTCGACGAGGCGATCCTCCACGAGTGCGCGGTCGCCGTCGGCGCCGACGTCGCGTTCCTCCTGCGCGGGGGCACGGCCATCGGCCACGGTCGCGGGGAGAAGCTGAGCCCCGTGCTCACCCGCGGAACCTTCCACTGGGTGATGGCCACCTCGGCGTCGCCCCTGCCCACCCCGGACGTCTACGCCCGCTTCGACGAACTCAACCCCGACCCGGCGCCCGCGACCGTCCCCGACCGGGTGCTCACGGCGCTCGCCGCCGGTGAACCGGACACGCTCGCGGAATCCGCGGCGAACGACCTCACCGAGGCGGCCGTGTCCTTCATGCCCGAAATCGCCGAGGTGATGGAGGCCGGCCGGGACGCCGGAGCGCTCCTGCCCCTGCTCAGCGGGTCCGGCCCGACGATCGGCTTCCTCGCCCGCGATGCCCACCATGCCCTCGACCTCGCCGTTCTCCTGCAGGCCACGAGAGGCGTCAACGAAGCGCTGCGCACCACCGGGCCCGCCCCCGGAGCGCACATCGTGGACGGCAGCTGACCGTGGGGGAGAGGAACGGCACCCCCGCCGAGGCGGGCAGTGCCGCACCCATTTAGGCTCAGCGCCGCCTCGGGGAGGGGCGAAACTGACGTTCGGCCACCTTGGTGACGGTCGAACTGATCTCACCCACCGACGGCGGTGGCCCGGATGTCGGACTGTCGATATGTTAGAGCCATGACTTTGCCACACGAAGATGTTGACCCAGACGGCCTGCTCGAATACTCGGTGGTCTTCACCGACCGATCGCTCAACCACATGTCGCAGCGATTCGTGTCCGTGATGCAGGAGATCAACCGGATCCTGCGCTCGGCCTACGATGCCGATTCCGCAGCCATCGTCCCCGGCGGCGGCAGCTACGCCATGGAATCCGTGGCTCGCCAGGTGGCCACCGGCAAGAAGGCGCTGATCGTGCGCAACGGTCTGTTCTCCTTCCGCTGGTCGCAGATCCTCGACGCCGGAGCCATCGCCTCGGAGACGACCGTGCTCAAGGCCTCCCCGGACAGCGCCGAGCACCAGTCGCCGTGGTCGCCGGCCCCCATCGCCGAGGTGGTCGCCGCTATCGAGCGCGAGAAGCCCGCTGTCGTTTTCGCTCCCCACGTCGAAACCGCCTCGGGAATGGTCCTGCCCGATCACTACGTCCGCCAGGTTTCCGAGGCCGTGCATTCGGTCGGCGGAATCTTCGTTCTCGACTGCATCGCCTCGGGTGCGGTGTGGGCATCGATGACCGACCTCGGCGTCGATGTGCTCATCTCCGCCCCGCAGAAGGGGTGGAGCGGATCGCCGTGCGCCGGATACGTCATGCTCAGCAAGGCCGGCCGTGCCGCCGTGGAGGCGACGACGTCGACGAGCTTCGCGATGGATCTGAAGAAGTGGCTGTTCATCGCCGACGAATACGAAGCCGGCCGTGCGCCGTACCACGCGACGATGCCCACCGACGCTCTGGCGCACAACGCCAAGCTCATGGCCGAGAGCGAGGAGCGCGGCTTCGACAAGCTCGCCGCCGCGCAGGCCGAGCTCGGGCAGCGCGTGCGCGCGGTCTTCGCCGAACGCGGACTGCCCTCGGTGGCCTCGGACGAGTTCGCCTCGCCGAGCGTGGTCGTCGTCCACACCGACAACCCGCAGCTCGCCACCGGCGCCGGCTTCAAGGAGGTCGGCGTGCAGATCGCCGCCGGCGTGCCGCTGCAGTGCGATGAGCCCGAGGATTTCTCGAGTTTCCGCATCGGCCTGTTCGGTCTCGACAAGCTCGGCGACATCGACGGCACGATCGCTCGCCTCGAGGCCGCTCTCGACTCGATCGGCGTGACCGCCGAAGCCTGAAGGGCTTCTGCAGACACCGACCCTCCTGCCATGGGTGAGAGGTAATGGCCGCCGGGCTTGCGCAGGTCGCGCAGAAGGTGAAGGACCTCGACGACGCGATCGCCGACAGCGCCGCCGACCGGATCTATTCCGAATTGGCCAGCTATGTTGATGTGCCGCGTGATCAGCTGCTCGCATCCGTGCGCACGAATGCGGCCCGTGCAGTCGAGGTCCTCACCACCGGCATCATCGCCGAGGCGGAGGAAGTGCCCGAATCGCGTGCGACCACGCGCGCCCGGATCGACCAGAATGTCCCCATTGAGGACATCATCCGGGCGTATCGCATCAGCCTCAACGTCGTTCATGAGGCTTTCATCGCCGAGGCGACCTCCCAGGATCTTGAACCGCAGGTGACCTTGGAAGGGTCGACTCTTCTGTGGCAGCTCGGCGATTGGTTCACGACCGGTGCGGCCGCGGAGTTCCGCTACCGGGCGGGAGCTGCCGCGCTACGCGAATCCTTCGCTGCCAGCTCCCTCATCCGCAGCCTCATTGAATCCGAGGACCCAGGACTGGAGACCCTGCTCAAAGCACGTCGCTACGGACTCGACTTCGATCGCGACTATGCCGTCATCATCTGCGCCGCGCCGGGTGAGGGCGGAAACGTCCGCGGACTCGGTCATGGCGAGGCGAGCGTCGAATTCCTGCAAGCGACCGGTTCGGACGGAAGGCGACCAGCCGTGGTCGCACAGATGGATACGCGCATCATCGGGATCGTGGCACGCACCCCCGCAACCGCCTCGGTGCCGGTGGCCGTCGGACCCTTCGTCCCGCTGCCACGGATCACGGAATCCGCACGGATCTGCGAGAACGTGTGGACGATCGCCCACCGGGGCGCACCGGGAGTTCATTCCTTGGCCGACCTCACCTGGCAGGTGGCTATTCCTGGGCAGGCCGACCTCAACCGGCACCTCATCGACCGCTTCGTCCTCCCGCTGCGCCCGGAAACCGTCGCCGGTGCCGATGTGCTCAAAACGGTGCGGACGTGGATCAGGACAATGATGAACGTGAAGAAGACCGCCGAGATGCTGCACGTGCACGAGAACACCGTGCGCTACCGACTTCAGCGTTTCCACGAGACCGTCGGCATCACTGAGCTCGGGACGAAAGCGCTGTTTGACATCGCGTGGGCGCTGGCCGCGTTCGACCTCGACGAATCCTGAACCCGCTTCGCGTTTAGAGAGAACTCCAAAA
>OMJG01000250.1_pt1 | contig 41622 bp, 36 predicted proteins | sample 1646431 | NCBI WGS metagenome assembly OMJG01 (sample SAMN03771674, study PRJEB25209) | food metagenome | isolation source: Cotija cheese | place: Mexico:Jalisco,Michoacan | collected 2011-12-12
CCGACCACGGCGCGAGACCCGGAAGCCGTCCGCCCGGGCTGCTGCGCCTTCTTCTTCGGCAGCTGCACATCGACGGGCTGTCCTTCGAGGAGGAAACCCGGTCCCAAGGGAAAGGCACGGACCTTGCCGACGCGGTCCTCGAGCTTGACGACGACACCGGCCGTGGTCTTCTCCGCGCCGACGACAGCACCGACATAGCCGCTCATCGCATCCTCGAGAACCATGCCCAGGCCGAGCTCGACCTGACGGGACTTCTGCGGACGGTGCGACGACGGCGAGGAACCGGAGAGCACATCGGGGCCATAGCGATCAAAAGCATTCACGTGCACCCACCATAATCAAGGACGGTCCCGCAGGCGCGCAGACCCGCAGGTCACCCCCAGAAATGAATTCCGGGGACGAGAAGCGTAGAATTGGCACTCAGGCTCAAGGAGTGCCAAGTATCGGCACGGGACCGTGATCGGCTGAAGAGACGGAGAGGAGAACCGCGATGAACGACAGCAGACGTGCACAGGTGCTGCGCGCCATCGTCGAGGACTTCGTCGCCACCAACGAACCCGTGGGATCGAAGGCGATCGTCCAGCGCCACACCCTCGGCGTCTCCCCGGCCACGATCCGCAACGATATGGCCCAGCTCGAGCACGAAGGCTATATCGCCCAACCCCACACCTCGGCCGGTCGGATCCCCACCGACCTCGGCTACCGGATGTTCGTCGACCGCATCGACGAGTTCAAACCGCTGACCACCGCCGAGCGCCGCGCGATCTTCCAGCTCATCGACGGCGATGTCGACCTCGACGAGATGCTCGACCGCACCGTCCGCGTGCTCTCCGGCCTCACCCGCCAGGTGGCGCTCATCCAATACCCGACGGTGTCGCGGGCGCGCATCAAACACGTCGAGATCGTCGGCCTCGGCCCCGGCCGGATCCTCGTCGTCCTCATCACCGACGCCGGTCAGGTCGAGCAGAAGTCCGTGATCACCCCGACCCCGCTCGACGAGGATGCCGTCCGCGGGCTGCGCGACCAGATCAATGCCGATTTCGCCGGACGCACGCTCGCGCAGGTCTTCGGTTCGTCCCCCACCGCCGAGGCGGTCGCCACCGAATCGAGCGAGTCGGCGGGACGTGACGAGTCCGGACTCACACAGGTCAGGGCCGCCGTCGTCGACCTCGTCGCCGCGACCCGCGAAGAGCGCATCATCATGGCCGGGACTGCGAACCTCGCCCGTTCCGGCAGCGAATTCGGAGAGAAGATGGCCCCGATCCTCGAAGCCTTCGAGGAGCAGGTGGTCCTGCTCCGGCTGCTCACCTCGATGGCAGAGGACCATGAGGGGATCAGCGTGCGCATCGGGCGTGAGAATACTCACGAATCGTTCAGTTCGACTTCCGTCGTCGCCGCCGAATATGGTCATGACGCGGGTTCGTCGGCCAGACTGGCGGTGCTCGGCCCGACCCGGATGGACTATCCGACGACGATCTCGGCAGTCCGTGCCGTCGCGAAGTACGTGTCCTCGATCCTCGACCGAGGGTAGGGCCCGTGCAGTGACGACGACCAGGGGTGCCCGCAGTCGGGCGGCACGCAACCGGTGAGTACCGCGCAGGAGCGCAGCCACCACCACGAACAGAGAAGACCACTATGTCAGGGAGAGAGAAGTTTCTGTGGCCGATCACTATGAAACACTCGGAGTGTCCAAAGACGCTTCCGCGGCTGAGATCAAGTCGTCGTACCGGAAGCTGGCACGCAAGTACCACCCGGACGTCAATCCCGGTCACGAAGACGAATTCAAAGCCATCTCACTGGCCTACGACGTGCTCTCGGATCCGGAGAAGCGCCGCAACTACGATATGGGCGGCGGCGAGAACGGTCAGGGCTTCCCCGCCGGCGGCGGCTTCGGCGGATTCGGCGACATCTTCGAGACCTTCTTCGGCGGTGGCGGCGGACAGGCCGGAGGCCCCATCCCGCGCACACAGCGCGGCAAGGACGCCCTCGTCGGCGTCAACATCGACTTGAAGACCGCGGCCTTCGGCGGCACCGTCGATCTCGACGTGACCACTGCGGTCGTCTGCGACACCTGTTCGGGTGCCGGCACGCAGGAGGGCACGAAGATCGAGACCTGCTCGCTGTGCCACGGCGCCGGCAGCGTCCAGCGCATGACGCGGACCCTGCTGGGCCAGATGGTCACGAACCAGACCTGCAACTCCTGCCACGGCTTCGGCACCGTCATCCCCAACCCCTGCCTCAACTGCCAGGGCGACGGACGCGTGCGCAAGCAGCGGACCATGAAGATCCGCATCCCCGCCGGAGTCTCCGACGGCACCCGCATCCAGCTGTCCAGCCAGGGAGAGGTCGGTCCCGGCGGCGGACCCGCCGGTGATCTCTTCGTCGAGGTCATGGTCACCCGCCACGAGGTCTTCCAGCGCGACGGCGACAACCTCCGGGCCGCCGTCTCGGTGCCGATGACCGCAGCGACCCTGGGAGCGACCATCCCGTTCGAGACCTTCGACGGCACCCAGGACCTCACCATCGCCGCCGGCACCCAGTCCGGCACCGTCGTCAAACTCCCCGGACTCGGCGCCTCCCGCCTGCGCTCGGAGACTCGCGGCGACCTGCTCATCACCGTCGACGTCCTCACCCCGGACACCCTCGACGACGAACAGCGCGAACTGCTCGAGAAGCTCGCCGAACTGCGCGGAGAGGAAGCACCGCGGGCCCAGATCTCGACGGAGAACCGCGGAATGTTCTCCCGCATGCGTGAGAGGTTCGCCGGTCGGTGAGTCTTCCCGTATTCCGCTCCGCCACCGCCGCCGAGGCGGTCGTCGGGTCCGCTCTCACCCTCGGTGAGGACGTGGCCGGGCACGCGGTGCGGGTGCGTCGGATCGGTCCCGGCGAGGACATCGACATCGTTGACGGGGACGGCACACGGGTGCGCGGAACCGTCACGGCCGCCTCGGCGAGCGAGCTGACGATCGACGTCACCGCGGTGACGCACGAGGACAGCACCGGCCCACGCCTCGTGCTCGTCCAGGCCCTGGCCAAGGGCGACCGAGACCTGCAGGCGATCGAAACGGCCACGGAGATCGGCGTCGACGACGTCATTCCCTGGGCCGCCGAACGTTCGATCGCCGACTGGCCGGCGAAGAAGCGGGAGAAGATGGCCGCGAAATGGGAGAACCTGCTGAATGCGGCCTCCCTGCAGGCCAGACGCTCCCGGTTTCCGGTGCTGCGCGAACTCGTCCGCGGGGCCTCCCTGGCCACAGCCTTCGACGAGTCCGATGCGGTCTTCGTCCTCCACGAGACCGCTCAGCGCAGACTCTCCGCAGCGCTGGCCGATCTGATCGCGGAGGGCAATTCGCCGCTGCCGGAGCGCATCGTCTTCGTCGTCGGGCCCGAAGGCGGCATCAGCGACGGCGAACTCGCAGCCTTGACCGGCCGTGGAGCGAGACCGGTGCTGCTGGGACCGACGATCCTGCGTTCGTCATCGGCAGGACCCGCCGGTCTCGTCCTGGCCCAGAATTCATTGGGCCGTTGGTGAGACACCGGACTAGGATGGAAGCACACTCTGGCGCCGCCGGTGACGGTGCGCCCACTTGCAAAGGAACATTCTGGACATCACCCCACCGAACCCGAACGCCATGAACCCCACCGACTCGGACGCCGCCGCACCCGGCGACGGTGCCGCGGGCAATGATGCCGTGACGGACACACGCGACGCCGAACGCGACACCGTGCGGCTGGTCATCCCGGACTCCATCGACCTCGTCGCCTTCTTCGGCCCCGGAGAGTCGAATCTGCGCGCCCTGGAGAAGACCTTCGACGACCTCGACATCCACGTCCGGGCCAATCAGGTCCAGGTCACCGGTGACCCCCAGCGTGTCGAAGCCTTCGTCAGCGTCATCGGGGAACTCAAGAAGCTGCACACGGCCGGCCATCGCATCAACGAAGAGACGATCGAGAGGGTCACGACGTTCTCCTCCGAGGGCGCGGCCGCCTCGGCGGTGCTCGGCACGAACATCCTCTCCACCAGGGGAAAGTCGATCCGTCCGAAGACGATGGGCCAGCACGACTACGTCAGGGCCATCCGCAACCACACGATCACCTTCGGCATCGGTCCGGCCGGAACCGGCAAGACCTACCTGGCGATGGCGATGGCCGTCAACGCCCTCCAGCACAAAGAGGTCTCGCGGATCATCCTCACCCGGCCTGCCGTCGAAGCCGGCGAATCCCTGGGCTATCTGCCCGGCACGCTCAACGACAAGATCGACCCGTATGTGCGTCCGCTCTATGACGCCCTCCACGACATGGTCGATCCCGAATCGATCCCGCTGCTCATCGAGACCGGCACGATCGAGGTCGCTCCCTTGGCCTATATGCGCGGGCGCACCCTCAACGACGCGTTCATCATCCTCGACGAAGCCCAGAACACGACGGCCGAGCAGATGAAGATGTTCCTCACCCGCCTCGGCTTCGGATCGCGCATGGTCGTCACCGGTGACATCTCCCAGATCGACCTGCCGGGCAAGACCCGCAGCGGACTCAAGGTCGTCCGCGACATCCTCGACGGGATCGATGACCTGCAGTTCTGCGAACTGGGCAGCAAGGACGTCGTCCGGCATTCGCTGGTGACGAAGATCGTCGAAGCCTACGACCTGTGGGGGAGTGCCGAATGAACACCGAGATCCTCAATGAGACCGACGCCGAGGTGGACCTCGACGAAGTCGTGGCCCTGACCGAATACTTGGGCTCTGCCCTGCACATGCACCCGGGGGCGGAGCTGGCCGTGACGATGGTCGATTCGGCGGCGATGTCCGAACTCCACGTCACCTGGATGGATCTCGAGGGCCCGACCGACGTCATGTCCTTTCCCATGGATCAGCTCCACCGTGGTGAGCCGGGGACGCCGACCGAAGGTCAGATGGGCGATATCATCATCTGCCCCGAGGTCGCCGGGGCTCAGGCTCGGGCGGCCGGTCATTCGACGATGGACGAGATCCTGCTGCTGACCGTCCACGGTTTCCTCCACCTGCTCGGCTACGACCATGGTCAGCCCGAGGAGCGCGAGGAGATGTTCGCCCTCCAGCGGCATCTGCTGCTGACTTTCTTCGCAGCCCGCTACGACGGTCGCACCGACATCCCCACCCCCACCGAGGTCTGATCGTGTTCATGTTCTTCCTCGGTGCGGCGCTGTGCCTCATCATCGCGGCCACCCTGTCTGCCGTGGATGCCGCTCTGCTCAACGTCTCCCACCATGCGGTCGAGGAGGCGAAGGAGGACGGCAAACGCTCTGCTGTGCGGGTGGAGCGGATCCTCGCGGACCTGCCGACGAACATCAACGTCATCATCTTCGTCCGCAACTTCCTCGAAGCACTCGCCACGGTCTTCATCGCGCTGGCCTATGACTCCTACTACTCCGTGGGTCCGCTCATGGTCTTCCTCACGGTGATCACCGCCTCGGTGGCGGTCTTCATCATCGCCGGAGTCTCCCCGCGCACGATCGGCAAACGCCGGTCCCTGGCCGTGAGCCTCAACCTCAGCTGGGTCGTGCGCATCGTCCTCGTCGCACTCAAACCGCTGGCTCGCATCCTCGTCGTGCTCGGCAATCTGCTCACCCCGGACAAGGTGTACAAGGACGGTCCGTTCGTGACCTCCGAACAGCTGCGCGACCTCGTCGAACGTGCCAGCGAATCCGACATCATCGAAGACGGCGAACGCGAGATGATCCAGTCCGTGTTCAACCTCTCGGACACCTCGGCGAACGAGGTCATGGTGCCGCGCACCGACCTCATCACCGTCGATGCCGACGTCAGCCTGCAGAAGACGATGAATCTGTTCTTCCGCTCCGGCTTCTCCCGGATCCCCGTCTGCGGGGAGGATCTCGACGACGTCCGCGGAGTCGCCTACCTCAAGGACGTCGCCCGGCGCCTCCACCTCCATCCCGAGGAGGCCGAACGGCCCGTGGGCAAGCTGGCCCGCACCGTCCTGTTCGTCCCGGAGACGAAGCCGGCCGATGACCTGCTGCGGCAGATGCAGCTGGACTCGACGCATCTGGCGATCCTCATCGACGAATACGGCGGCACCGCCGGGCTCGTGACCATCGAAGACATCGTCGAGGAGATCGTCGGCGAGATCGAAGACGAATACGACAACGGCGATGACGAACTCGTTGAAGGCGACGATGGATCATTCATCATCAGCACCCGCATGTCGATCTCCGACTTCGCCGACTATTTCGATGTGCGCATCGACGAGGATGACGTCAACAGCGTCGGCGGACTGCTCTCGAAGCTCATCGACCGGGTGCCCATCGACGGCTCGCACGCGTCGATCGAAGGCCTCGAGATCGAAGCCATGGAGGGTCAGGGCCGCCGCCACCGGATCACCCACGTGCGGGTCACCCGCACCCACGAGGACAGCAGAGACGACGCACAGACCGCCGCAGCCGGTGGTTCGGGGACGCAGGAAGAGGACTGAGATGGAATTTCGCACCGACTACCCCGAGGACTACCGGGCGGGCTTCGCCTGCTTCGTGGGACGGCCCAATACGGGCAAATCGACGCTGACGAACGCCCTGGTGGGCGAGAAGGTCGCGATCACCTCGGCCAAACCTCAGACGACCCGTCACACGATCCGCGGAGTCGTTCACAAGGACGATCACCAGCTCATCCTCATCGACACCCCCGGACTGCACAAACCGCGCACCCTCCTCGGGTCACGACTCAATGATCTTGTGGCGTCCACGCTGGGGGAGGTCGACGTCATCGGCTTCTGCCTGCCCGCCGATGAGCCGATCGGTCCCGGTGACCGCTATATCGCCTCCCAGCTGGCGCTGCTGGACGGGCGGACCCCGATCGTGGCGCTCGTGACGAAGGTCGACCGGGTGCCCAAGGACAAGATCGCCGAGGCGCTGCTGGCCGTCGGCGAGCTCGCCGACTTCGCCGATGTCGTGCCCGTCTCCGCCGTCGAGGACTTCCAGGTCGACACCGTCGATTCGGTGCTCGCGGCACACCTGCCGAAATCTCCTCCGCTCTATCCCGACGGTGACCTCACGGATGAGCCGGAGGAGAAGATGATCGCCGAGCTCGTCCGCGAGGCCGCCCTCGAAGGTGTGCGGGACGAACTGCCGCATTCCCTGGCTGTGCAGGTCGAGGAGATGTACCCGCGGGAAGGCCGCAGCGAGGACAATCCGCTGTGGAACGTCCACGTCAACCTCTATGTCGAACGTCCCAGCCAGAAGGCCATCATCATCGGCAAGGGCGGCAGCCGGCTCAAGGCGATCGGCTCGGAGTCCCGCCAGGGCATCGAACGGCTGCTCGGCACGAAGGTCTACCTCGACCTGCACGTCAAGGTGGCCAAGGACTGGCAGCGCGATCCGAAGCAGCTCGGCCGCCTCGGCTTCGACTTCAACAACTGAGCCTGTCAAGCCTGTCGCCGATGGCGGGGTGTACCGCGCGTTGTCTGTCAGTTGTCAGGTGGCGGAATCCGCGCCGATCCGCGCTCTGTGATGGACGCCACCTCGTGTCGGCCGAGTTGAACCGGGTGCTCGAGCCTGCCTTAGACTAGGCCGAGTGAATGCCGAGCAGACTCTGGTCGCACTGAGCGACCGATCCCCACAGGTTGCCCCCGAAGAGCTCATCGCAGGTCTCGTGCCGCCGCCGCAGTTCGAAGACGTGTCCTTCGACAGCTACCGCACCGACCCGGCCGAGCCGTCGCAGGAAGAGGCGAGGAACAAGCTGCGGGAATTCACCGAGCGCTCGACCGGCCAGGGATTCTTCGGCAAGCTGTTCTCGAAGGGCAAGTCCGGCGCCAAGGGCGTCTACCTCGACGGCGGCTACGGCGTCGGCAAGACTCATCTGCTGGCTTCTGCCTGGCACGCCAATGACAAGCCTGCAACCTTCGGCACCTTCGTCGAATACACGAATCTCGTCGGAGCCTTGGGCTTCGCTCGGGCCCGCGACGATCTGTCGACGATGAAGCTCGTCTGCGTCGACGAATTCGAACTCGACGACCCCGGCGACACCGTGCTCATGTCACGGCTGATGCGCGAGCTCACCGACGCCGGGGTGAAGATCATCGCGACGTCGAACACTCTGCCCGGATCTCTGGGGGAGGGGCGCTTCGCCGCTCAGGACTTCCTGCGCGAGATCCAGGCGCTGGCCGATCAGTTCGAGGTCTACCGCATCGACGGCAAGGACTACCGTGCCCGTGAGCTCACCGCTCCGGCCGATCCGCTGTCGGAGTCCGAACTCGACGCGGCTGCGAGCCGGCTCGACGGGGTCGTCGCCCGCGACGACTTCTCTCAGCTGCTCAGCCACCTGTCCACCGTCCATCCCTCGCGCTACGGGCGGATGGTCGACGGCGTCGACGCGGCTGTGTGGGAAAACGTTCGCACCATCGACAACGAGAGCGTGGCACTGCGATTCGTCGCGCTCGTCGACCGGCTCTACGATCGCAATGTGCCGATCATCAACTCCGGTGCGGCCCTCGACAAGGTCTTCACCGACGAGTCGCTGGCCGGCGGGTACAAGAAGAAGTACATGCGCTGCCTCTCACGCCTGACCGCACTGTCGTCCTGAGCCCGTATCGGGGTCCTTCCCCGAACCGGACCGGGGTCCGGGCCGACGAGCCACGCCCGTGAGACCTCCGAACGAGGTCTCACGGGCGTCGTTGTCATCAGCTCAGGCCGATCACATCGAAGATGCGCAGGTCCGGGACCCAATCGGGCAGACCGGTGAGTCGGAGGGTCAACCACACGACGGCGGTCACGAACGCTGCCGTCACCGCGCCGACGGTCCAGCGCACCCACAGACTCTGCGCCATGATCCAGTGGGTCCACCGTTCGACGTTCACGCGCACGAAGTGCAGCAGCCGCCGAGCCCAGTGGAACTCGCTGGAGATGATGAACAGGCCGATGATGACGATGAGCCAGCCCGGGCCGGGCAGCGGAACGAGAACGAGTCCGATGAGCACGATGAGTGTGCCGAGGCCACCGACGATGCTGCGATACAGCCGTGCCGTGTGCGGATTGGCCAGCACTGTGCGGCGCCACCGGAGGAAGCCCAAACGCAGCTTGCGCCACGGTCGGGGACCTTGCCGGTGGTGGCGTGACAACCAGCCTTTGGGGCGGGTCTGCGGACTCTCTGCGTTCACCCCACCACTATAGGATGGTGACCCTGAAAGCTTGATCGACGGGTGTGACCACGATCACCCGATTCTGATTTTGCGTAAGCCGCCACCTGCGTATAGAGTTATATCTCGTTGCCAGGGAAACCGGGCAGCGAGAAATGCGGATGTGGCTCAGTTGGTAGAGCATCACCTTGCCAAGGTGAGGGTCGCGGGTTCGAGTCCCGTCATCCGCTCGGAGGCGTCATGGCACTGCCTTGGCGGTGGCGTGGCCGAGAGGCGAGGCAGCGGCCTGCAAAGCCGTATACACGGGTTCGAATCCCGTCGCCACCTCGGATGACCGGCAGAAATGTCGGTTGACCAGCGCGATTGGCGCAGCGGTAGCGCGCTTCCTTCACACGGAAGAGGTCACTGGTTCGATCCCAGTATGGCCCACACGAGAATGGTCGAGACATTTTCGAAGCAAGAGGGCCCGCATTGCGGGCCCTCTTCGCGTATGTCAGCCAATCCCCCAACCTCCCGAATTTTGCGTCAAATCTCTGGATCGACGGCGCAGTCCTAGGCCCTTTATCCTACACTATCGCCTAGGCAAACACAGCGCATGAGCCCCGAGGAGGCCTCCATGAGCACGATTAATCCCAATAGCAGGTGGTGGAACAGGACTAGCGGGAAGGTCACGCTGGCGTGGATCCTCTGGATCGTCGCGATGGCGTGCTGCTTCGCGGTGGGCTGGATGTTTGACCTGGAGGATTCTTCGGAGACCCCCGCCATCATTATTAGCGTCTTGTTCCCAGTGGCGCTGCTCCTTATCATCGGCAACGTCTTCGTCTATCCCAACGATGAAGACAACTTCAATCCCCGCATTATCTTCTTTCCTCTGGCAGGCATGTTCTTTTTCCAGGGAGCGGGAGATCTGACGCGGAGCTTCGTAAAAGACCAGCCGTACGCCACCTACTCCTTATGGACCTTGGGTGGCGGCCTCGCGGCCTTGGTTGTCATTGAATTGGTTAGCCGCAAGCTAGCCGGCAACCGTGTGGTTCGCGGCCGCGTGATGCGCGGAGGAACCCGCACCCGAGGGCGCGTTACTCACGCACGCGGCTATTACGAGAACTACCACAAGGTCACGCGCGTGACGGTCCAGTTCACCGATTTATCCGGCACCCAGCGATGGGCTAAACAGACCGTGGCTGGCACCGTCCGTGTGGGCGAATTTCTTCCCGTGCAGTACCTTCAGGGAGAGCTCGATTCGAGCAAGTCCGCAGTGGTGATCGGCTAAACCAGCCCCATGGCCCACACGCCAACGAAGCCGCATACTCCCGCTACTAGGTAGGAAGCCAGCGTACCAATGATGAAGCGTTCGTTGAGCGCTGGATTGGACTGAAGCTCAGACCAGCGCCCCAGCCCCTTGATTGCCACCACCGCGGCGATGAGGCCCGAAGCACCCGCCAGAATGGCACCGGTGATGGCAACGCGCTCAAGCACCCCGATCCACGTACCACCGCGCAGCACTTCTATCGGCCCAGGTTCGGGCAGCATCGTGGCCTCGTACCCGCCGCGGCGCGGAGGCTGGCCATCGGGGTGGCGAACATGAGCGAGCCGAAACACGAGCTCCACCGCTAACCACCCGAGCAGTGCCGAAAGCGCCAGTGCACCCAAGAGGATCGCTACCGTCATGACACGCCTCCATTGCTCGCGTCCAGTTCCGCGAGGAGGCGCCGGACTGCGGGCCAGGCGGCCTCTTCCTCCGAAATCCTCGAAAGCCCGCGCCGCCGAGAAACTGACGCCTCACTGATGCCCAACCGTTTGGCGATCTCCTGCCCGCTGAGGCCCTCCCCCGCCAGTTCCACAACTTCGCGCTGAGCATCTGTGCGGGAATCGATTAGGACTCCAAGGAGTTGGAGGACCGCTTGAACATCGCCCGCAAGATCGACATCCGCCCCCACAACGGCAAGGGAAACGGTGTATTTCTTCGATGCCTCCACCGCCTCGCGCGCTCTGATGAATGCGGGACTGCGGGCTGAGCGCATGGCGTCGTCGTCGGCAAAAATATCCCCGGACCCCGCGCTCCCGCAACCGATGCCAATATGCCAATAACCGGACCACAGGCCAATCCGGGCCGCGCGAACTACCTGATCTGCACTCGCGAGCGCGCCTTGAACCTCATCCCCGACTGTTCGCGCGAAACCCCCGAGGGTCTCGATCGGATCAAGCCGGCTAAGCAGATCTGGGACTCGGTCAGCATCGTGACGCGAATCCTTTTGGTCCATAGTGACAACGAACATGGGTTAAGCATACCGCAATTGGAGCCAATTAGCTTGTGGGCGCTAATTCTAAACAATTAGCTTACTAAGGCTAATTCTCTCAATCTGGGCTAGCTTAGGGCGTAATTTACGGACCTCACACTATATATATCGCGAACATCGCCCAGACGTGGGATGCTTATTTCATGCAAATTTGGCCAGGACATCCTTATCCTCTTGGGGCCACCTTCGATGGCAGTGGCACAAACTTCGCCATCTATTCCTCTATCGCCGATAGCGTGGAGCTGGTGCTTCTCACCGAAGACCACGAGGAAGAGACCATTCAGCTCACCGAGGTCGATTCCTCTGTGTGGCACTGCTACCTACCCGGAATAGCACCGGGACAGCGCTACGGATACCGCGTTTACGGGCCCTACGAACCTGCGCAGGGTCTGCGTTGCGATCCATCCAAGTTACTTCTCGATCCGTATGCGAAGGCCATCGATGGAGAGATCACCAATGATCAGGCTCTCTTCTCTTACGATTTCAACGATCCCTCAAAGCGTAAGGAGCTAGATTCACTCGGGCACACGATGACGTCCGTAGTGATCAACCCGTACTTTGATTGGGGCCACGACCGGCCACCCGGCCATGAATACAACGAGACCATCATTTACGAGGCCCATGTGCGCGGCATGACGATGCTCCACCCGGATGTGCCCGAGGACCTGCGTGGAACCTATATGGGGCTCTGCTGCCCACCCATCCTCGATCATCTGGAGGATCTGGGTATTACGGCTATCGAACTCATGCCGTGTCACCAGTTCGTCAATGACACGTCTTTGCAGGACAAGGGGCTCTCCAACTACTGGGGCTACAACACAATCGGGTTCTTCGCGCCTCACAACGCATACTCGGCTTCAAATAGCTCCTATGGCCAGGTCCACGAGTTCAAGTCCATGGTGAAGACGTTCCATGAGGCTGGCATCGAAGTGATCATGGATGTGGTGTATAACCACACCGCCGAGGGAAACCATATGGGGCCCACGCTCTCTTTCAAGGGTATCGACAATCCTTCGTATTACCGCTTGGTTGAGGGCGATGAGGAACACTACTTCGATACCACTGGTACCGGAAACTCTCTCAATATGCGCTCGCCCTCATCGCTCCAGCTCATCATGGATTCTCTGCGCTATTGGATCACGGATATGCACGTGGACGGGTTTCGGTTCGATCTGGCCTCCACGCTGGCACGTGAACTCCACGCAGTGGATAAACTTTCTTCCTTCTTTGACATCATTCATCAGGATCCGCTTATCTCTCAGGTTAAGCTGATTGCCGAGCCGTGGGACATTGGGGAAGGCGGCTACAACGTGGGTGGCTTCCCTCCCCTGTGGACAGAGTGGAATGGGCAGTACAGAGATACGGTACGCGATTTCTGGCGTGGCGAGCCCGCCATGCTCTCTGAGCTAGCCTCCCGCCTGACAGGTTCTTCAGATCTATACGAGAGCTCCGGGCGCCGCCCATTCGCCTCCATCAACTTCGTGACCGCCCACGATGGTTTTACCCTGCGCGATCTTGTTGCGTATAACGATAAGCACAACGAAGCCAATTTAGAGGGCGGGAACGACGGCGAATCCAACAACAGATCTTGGAACTGCGGCGCCGAGGGACCCACGGACGATCCCGAAGTACTCAACCTCCGCGCCAGGCAAGTGCGCAACTTCTTGACCACGCTCATGTTGTCACAGGGAGTACCGATGATCTGCCATGGCGATGAGATGGGCCGTACTCAGGGAGGCAACAACAACACTTATTGCCAAGACAACGAGATCACGTGGATCGATTGGGATCTCAGTGCCCCCCAGCGTGCACTGCTCGATTTCACTTCCCGACTCATCCACTTCCGGCGTGATCACCCCGTACTCCAGAGGCGGCGCTTCTTCGCTGGCTCATCCCAACGTGGTGGCAGTTCGGATGTGGGTGAAATCGAGTGGTTCCGACCCGACGCCTCCTGGATGGAGGATGCGGATTGGCAAGCAGGGTTCGCTCGTTCCCTTATGGTGTACTTGAACGGCAAGGCTATCCGGGAGCCTGATCACCGCGGCAATAAGATCGTTGATGATGACATCATCATGGCAATCAATGCCGATGCTAATGAGCAGACCTTCTCGCTACCTGACGAAACGTATGGCAAGTCTTGGAGAGACGTGCTGGATACCGGCACGAATCTTGACAATGAGAGGCTATACGCTGCCGGAGAGTCGTTCCGTGTAGATGGGCGCGCCATGCGCGTGTTGATCCGCGACACCTCGTCGGAGCCTACCAAGGCAAACGAGGAAGAGGACTCCAATATCGAATCCGTTTCTAACTTCGCCGATCCACGGCCCGAGGCACGTTCATGGGACGAAGTCTCGGGAGAAGATGAGGAATCCGCCACGGTGAAGTAAGGTCGGGATATGACCGAGGTTACAGATACACGGAAGATTCCTGTTCAGTTGACTCATGCGCCAGCGCCGGATAAACGCCAGCCCGTATCAACATACCGGCTTCAGCTCGGCCCCCAGTTCACCTTCGATGATGCCACACAGATCATCCCATACCTTAAGACCCTCGGGATCACGGACGTCTACTGTTCTCCGATCCTTCAGGCCGCTCCAGGTTCCACTCACGGGTATGACGTTGTGGATCACACGAAGATCTCGGAGCCCATGGGAGGGCGAATCGGCTTCCAACGCCTCGCGGACGCCGCCCACGCGGCGGGCATGGGCGTGGTGGTGGATGTTGTCCCCAATCACATGGCTGTACCCACGCCACTCTATTTGAACCGGGCCCTGTGGTCCGTCCTTCGCGAAGGCGCCGAATCCCCGTATGCCAATTGGTTCGATATCGAACTGAGCGAGGCCCAAGATGGCCTACTCATGCCGGTGCTTGGCAACCGCATCGGGACCGTACTGGCCAATGGCGAAATCTCACTCGAAAAGATGGTGGTGCCGGGATTCGAGGACGTGGGAGAACAATACGTAGTGCGCTACTACGAACACGTCTTTCCCGTCCGTGCCCAAACCGAGGCGCTTCCGCTGGCTGACATGCTTGATAGCCAGTTCTACAGGTTGGCTTACTGGCGAGTAGCGGAAGAGGAGTTGAACTATCGGCGCTTCTTTGACGTTGATACGCTCGCCGCCATTCGAGTCGAAGATCGTGAAGTATTCGCCGGTTCTCACGCCCTGCTCCTCGAACTTCACGACACCGGGTATATTGACGCCTTTAGAATCGATCATCCGGACGGTTTAGCGGATCCTCGCCAATACATGGCGCGTCTGCACAAGGCCACGGGCGGCGCATGGATCGTGGCCGAGAAGATTATTGAAGGGGACGAAGAGCTTCCTCCTGATTGGCGGTGCTCAGGCACCACAGGATACGACGCATCGTGGCACATCGGCGCCGCGCTTACGGATCCGGCCGGGGTGGGCCTCCTCTTGGCCCAATACGTGGAGCTGTCCAACGTGACCGAAAGCTTCGAATCTATCGAAGCCAAGGCTAAGCGCCAGATTCTCGATACCTCTCTCAAGGCTGAGATTGTCCGGCTGACGGATCTGTTGGTCAAGGTCTGTCACGCCGATATCCGTCTGCGCGACCACACGCGGGGTTCGCTCTTCAGCGCACTATCAGCGCTGATCGTCGCCATGGACCGCTACCGCGCCTACATTGTGCCGACCGAACCGGCCCCCCCGGTGTCCGAGCAGGCAGTATGCGATGCCGCCGCCCGTGCCCGCCCTGAGCTAGACGAGGACGCAGCTACCTCGCTTGATGTAGTGGTGGATCTGCTCACGGGTCAAGAGGTTGGCTCCGCGGGCAGGACCTTCGAGGATGCCCGGGCAGAAGCGATCATTCGCTTCCAGCAGGCGTGTGGGGCCGTTATGGCCAAGGGCGTCGAGGATACGGCCTTTTACCGCTACACTCCCCTTACTAGCGCCAATGAGGTGGGCGGCGATCCCTCCCGCGCCGCGATTTCCACGGACGATCTTTCCTCTTGGGTCGCCAACACGACGGCACACTGGCCGGTCACAATGACTACTTTGACAACCCACGACACAAAGCGCGGGGAGGACACCCGTGCGGCAATCTCGATACTTTCTGAGTGGCCAAGCCTTTGGCGCAGCCTCGTCACTAATCTCCGCGCACGCCACGCTCCGGACCGTCCGCGAGACATCGACGGCCAGATCGAAAATCTCCTGTGGCAAACAATCGCCGGGACGTGGCGCCCGGATGGCCCCATCGACATTGATCGCCTTGTGGCCTATCTAGAGAAAGCCGCCCGGGAGCAAAAGTCATGGACTACGTGGACGGATCCATCCACCGAACAGGAGGAGGCTCTCTACTCCTACGCACGGGCAATCCTTTCGAATGAGGACACTCTCAGGGATCTGACCGATGCCTATGCCCGCACACAGATCTCACGTGATGTCACAACGCTGGCCCAAAAGACGATCGCTCTGACGATTCTGGGCGTGGCCGATAACTATCAGGGCGAGGAAATCACACAGAATTCTCTCGTGGACCCGGATAACCGGCGCCCGGTGGATTACGAGGCTATCGGCCAGATGCTCGCTGACCTAGACGAACGCGATACGCTGCCCGGGAACGCGACCTTAGACCAGAAGAAGCTTTGGATCACATCGCGAATCCTGCGCTTGCGCCGCGAGCGGCCCCAAACGTTCGCTTCTGGCCATTCGGGCTTCACTCCCCTGCCGGTTACCACGGGACACGCGTATGCCTTCTCCCGGACGCTCGATGGCGTCCCGGATGTTGCGGTGATCGTGCAGAGATTGCCGCACCAGCTTGCAGATAATGGGGGCTTTGCGGATCACACCGTGGTGCTTCCTTCCGGGCAGTGGCGCGACGTCCTTTCGGGGAACGAGTTTGGCGAGGGTGCGGTTGGCCTGGCACAAGTGCTCGACACCCTCCCGGTGGCAGTGTTGGCACGCTGCAGCGAGCTTAAGTAGCGGTTTAGCAGACCAGAGGAGTAACAGCATGGCCGAGAACCTTCGCGTATGGGCCCCAAAAGCGCACGAACTGACCGTGCACATCACCGGCTCAGGTGAGGACATCCCAATGGTGCCCGCAGGGCCCGCCCGTGAGGACGCGGGCTGGTGGATTAGCCCGCAGCCTCTCGCCTCCGGAACGCGCTACGGCCTGCGAATTGACGGTGCCGATCCCCTGCCTGATCCGCGTTCGCGCCGCCAGCCCGAGGGGATTCACGGCCCGTCCGAGGTTGTGGATCTTGCGAACTTTTTATGGTCTGATTCGCAGTGGTTAGGGGTGGATGCGCGCGGGGCTGTCACCTACGAGCTCCATATCGGCGCGTTCACGCCCCACGGCACGTTTGAGGCCGCGGCAGCCAAGCTCCCTCATCTGGCGGAGCTTGGCGTGGACATCGTTGAGGTGATGCCCATCGTCCCGGTGCCCGGCACCCGCAATTGGGGGTATGACGGCGTTTCGCTTTATGCGGTCACGGAAAACTTCGGTGGCCCAGCCGCATTTGCAGCCTTCGTTGACGCGGCCCATGCCCACGGTATCGGGGTGTGTCTTGACGTCGTGTACAACCACCTTGGTCCGGATGGAAATTACCTTTCCCAGTTTGGTCCTTACTTCACCGATAAGCACGAAACACCGTGGGGCTGGGCGGTAAACCTTGACGGAGAAAACAATGCTCCCGTTCGCCGCTACCTGATCGAAAACGCGATGCAGTGGATCCGCGATTACCATGTGGATGCGCTGCGGCTGGACGCCGTGGCCTTCCTTATTGATACTTCGCAGCGCCACTTCTTGGCGGAATTGTCCGATGAAGTTTCTGCCTTCGCGGGGGCAACGGGCCGCAAGATCTCTCTGATCGCCGAATCGGATCTCAACGATCCGATCATGGTGACCCCTACTTCCGAGGGTGGCCGCGGCATGACGGGCCAGTGGGATGACGATATTCATCATGCCCTCCACGCTTATGCCACTGAAGAGTCGTTTGCCTACTACGCCGATTTCCGTGAACCCGGCGCCCTAGAGAAGGTTTTCTCTCAGGCCTTCGCACACAACGGAAACTACTCCACCTTTAGGGGCGCGAACTGGGGTGCTCCCCTGGCACCCGGAACGAGCGGGCACCGCTTTGTCGCATGCACCGAGGACCACGATCAGGTGGGTAATCGCGCCATCGGTGACCGGCCATCCGCGAAGCTTTCGCCCGGCCAACTTGCCGCCCAGATGGGCCTATTGCTCGCCTCCCCCTTCTCCCCCATGCTGTTCATGGGGCAAGAGTGGGCCACTCGCACCCCGTTCCAGTTTTTTACAGATCACAGCGGGGATTTAGGGAAGGCCGTTGAGGAGGGCCGGATTAACGAGTTTAAGGATTGGAATTGGTTGTCTATTTATGGCGACGACGAAATCCGCGTTCCAAACCCGCAACACGAGAGCACCTTCAAGGACTCAACGCTGGACTGGCACGAAGTAGACGAGCCCGAACACCGCGACTTTCTCGCATTTGTGTGCGAGGCGATCGCCCTGCGCCGTGCAACGCCCCAGTTCGCTAGCGGTGATCTGGCCACCACCGAGATTGTCCGGCTGGGACGCTCAGGATATTTGCGCCGAGCGGACGCTTTTGTGGCCTATTCGTTTGAGCCAGACGCGTGTGTGACGCTCCCTGCCTCAGGGCTTGACGCCGCACTATCGTGGGGCGGCCCTGAAGTTACTGCTTGCGGGTCGGGTAGTGCGGTCACGTTTACTCAGCCGGGTGTCGCTTTCCTTTTACCTTAGCCACTGCGGCGCGCTTAGCGGCTAGTGCCACATGGAGGCCGCGATAGAAGGTCTTATAGATCGGGTAATCCCAGGCGCCCGGAACAGCCTTGATCTCCTCGGTGAACTTCGTCTTGAAGCCGCGCACTCCGGATAGCTGTGGTGCTCGCTCTGAGTCAATTCCCATCATGTCGAAGCTCTTGACTCCACGCTCGCGCAACATGCATGTCATGGACCACACCAGCAGATCCGGTGCAAGGGCCTTGCGGCCTTCGGCGCTGGAGGCGGCGTAGTAGTAGGTTGCCTGCGTGGCCGTGGTGGTCACGATGCCCCAACACAGCGGGCGGCCATCCCGTCGCACCGTGTAGAGCCTGCAGTGCTCTGGACCAAGCGCGCTCAGCATCTGCTCATACGTTGCGCGTGGGGAAATACCGAAGGAATCGCGCTCGCCCGTCTCAATGAGTAGCTGGTAGAGCTCCGGAAACACCTCGAGCGCCCGGCCGGTCTCATCAGCGGCAACCATGGATTCATCACGCAGCGCCTTGCGCACGTCCCTACGCCCGCGCTTCTTCATTTCCGCGAGGAGCTGGTTCTCATCCTTAGTCAAATCTAGGACGATCGTGCGGTCATAGGTGACGGACTGAAGGAGTTCACTCAAATCATCGGAGCGGTGCACGCTGTGAAGGCGCACAAAGGCTATCGTTCGATCGGCTTTGCGGATAAACGTGCGGAGGTCAGCACGCATCGCACGCTCTTCGGTGTAAGTGGGTTCGGGCTGCGTCCACACCGGGCCGTGCTTACCCCAGAGGTAAGAAAAACCCCGTCCCTTCATCTTCGTGAGAGCGAGGAATGCCCGAGGCTGCTCGTCTACCAGCCACACGAGCTTCGCCCACGGGGTGCGGCCATCGGCGGCAACGTCGAAAGAATCCCAATCAGGCGTTTGCTCCAACGGCAGGTCAATCGAGGCATCGGCCGCGGCGGCCACGAAGGCTTCGTCGTCCATTTTCACGAATCTGGAAGTGGTCATGGCTCCACACTACCCGGCGCGCCGCCCCAGATGGCGCTATCACGCCCGCTAAGGTAAACGTGTGCCTGAGATAAATGCCCCATCCGCGTTCGTGGCGGCGTTGGATTCCCTTCGAGGCCATTCGTTTCGTCCTGAGATCCACATCGTCCAGATTCCCCCACCCAAGCGAATTGCTCCCTGGGCTGTAGCGCTTCAGGCGGAGGTCAACGATTCGACCGTCCTAGACCCTGACGCCTACCGCGGAAATGCTCGCTTCGTTCTACTGCACGATCCAGAAGGCCAACCGGCCTGGGACGGAACGTTCCGCATCGTGTGTTACGCCAGTGCACCCGTTGACAGGGAGATCGGCGATGATCCCATGCTTTCTGAGGTGGCTTGGGCATGGCTGACTGATGCGCTTCATGGGCACGAGGCGGAATATCATAATCTGACTGGCACGGTCACTCGCCTCTATAATGAGACCTTTGGAGGAGAATCCCTGTTGTCTTCGCGAACCGAGGTAGAACTTCGTGCCTCGTGGAGCCCTGAGGATCCAGATGTTTCAGCCCATCTCCAGGCATGGGCAGCATTTGCCGCAGAGGCCTGTGGGCTTGGCCCCGCAGGAGTTTCTGCGCTCCCTCTCAGGCTTGAGGAGATGGAATGAACGAAAGCGTTGACCTTATCGCACTTGATGAGCCACGCGACGGCATCCCCGGTGTGACCCACGAAGGAATCGATGAGGTGACCGCCGCTCTCGCGGCCGGCCACGGGCCGTTTTCCGTGGATACCGAGCGTGCCATGGGGATTCGCTATTCCGACCGCGCCTACCTTGTCCAGGTGCGGCGTGAGGGCGCTGGCACATTTCTTATTGATCCAGTAGGTATCGAGCATCGGCTCGGTCCGCTTGCCGAGGTCATGTCAACCGATCAGTGGATCCTCCATGCGGCCGATCAAGATCTTCCCTGTCTACACGAACTCGGACTGTACCCGCCGGAGATCTTCGATACAGAGGTAGCTGGCCTACTGCTTGGCTTCCCGCGAATCTCCCTTCAGTCTGAGGTTGCTGAGGTTCTGGGATTTGGGCTTGCCAAGGAACACTCCAACTCCGATTGGTCCGAACGTCCACTCGCCCCCGCACTTCTGGCCTATGCCGCCCTAGATGTTGAGCTGCTGTTAGAACTGCGCGACGAACTCACCGCCATGTTGGAGCGCGCTGGGCGCCTCGAATGGCTTCGCGAGGAATGTGAAGAGATCCGGCTGCGCGGCCCACGGCCACCCAAGGTTCAGCCGTGGCGCAAGGCTGCTCGTCAGGCGGGCGTCAAGGATCAACGTTCGCTCGGCATGCTCGAGGCCCTCTGGGTCAAGAGGGATGAGCTTGCCCGCCAGCGTGATCTCTCTCCCGAGAAAGTCCTTCCCTCTAAGGTGATGGGCCAGCTCGCTCTGCGTAAACCACGCTCTCGTCAGGACGTTGAGAATTCACCACTGCTTCGCTCCCGTTCTGGGCGCCGGGATGCTTTGGCCTACTGGCGGGCCGTGGAGCCGGTGTGGCGCCTCGAAGCTGAAGAGCTACCGAGCCGCCAGTTCAAATCGGACCCGTCACCGTTTCCGCCCGTCAAGCAATGGCAAAGGCATGGCGAGGATGTGGCGGAGCGATGGAATATCGTCCGCGGCGCTGTTCTCACCCGTGCCGACGATTTAGGAATCCGCCAAGAGTTACTCCTCAAACCTTTGCTTCAGAAGTATCTGGCGTGGGATGGTTGGGATAATCCAGAGGAAATCCCCGTCTTGTTGGCAGCCCTCGGGGCACGGCCATGGCAGGTAGAGAACGTGGCTCCGGCCATTGTGAATGGCGCGCGCCGGGCTACGAAGTAATCGCGGCGGCTATATCTGCGGGCCGCATGCCTTCATCAGCCTCGATTGAGGCCCGGTTTCCATGCTGGATAAACTCGCGGTGGATGCCGATCCTACACACGGGAACCTCAGAACCTATGTGCTCCAGCGCTAGCTCGATCTCGCTGCCTACTCCCCCGTCCATCAGACCATCTTCCACGCACACAACGCGATCAAACGAGGTCAGCAGATCCACTAGCTCATCTGAGATGGGTAGCACCCAGCGTGGATCAATGACGGTCACATTGACACCTTGGACGTCGCGGCACGCTTCAAGGCAATCGGCCGCCATTGCACCCACAGCAACCACCGCAACGCTGGGGGCCTGCTGTACCGCACTTTCCCAGAGGACATCCCCAGCGGGAGTTCTGCGAATTGCGTCCATATCCGGCGGGACCTCCCCTTTTGGATAGCGCACCAGCGTTGGAGCCTCAATAGAGCAGGCCTCCGCCAGTAGCTCGCGCAGCCGCTCGCCATCGCGCGGGCAGGCAGTGGCGAGGCCCGGAACCATCGCCGCTAAAGATAGGTCCCACATCCCGTTGTGCGAGGGACCGTCATCACCGGTGATTCCCGCCCGGTCCAGCACAAAGGTGACGGGCGCCCGGTGAAGCGCCACGTCCATGAGCATTTGGTCGAAGCCCCGGTTGAGGAACGTGGCATAGAGGGCCACCACAGGGTGCATTCCCTGATAGCCCAGGCCGGCCGCCATGGTAATAGCGTGTTGCTCAGCAATTCCCACATCGATCACCCGATCAGGGAATTCGTTAGCGAGGGGCCCCAGCCCCACGGGCCGCAGCATCGCGGCAGTCACGCCTATAATTCGCGGATTCTCATAGGCAAGCTTGAGGATCTGTTCGGCAAAGATTGATGTCCACCCGAACCGAGCGGGTGCAACCTGCAGCCCGGTCTCTGGGTGAATCTTACCGATCGCGTGGAAGCGGTCAGCCACATCGTCTTCGGCTGGCTTATACCCGCGGCCTTTCTCCGTGATTGCATGAACAACCACCGGACCCCCGTATTCTTTAGCCAGAGTAAATGCCTGTTCTAGTTCTTCGACATCGTGGCCGTCTACCGGTCCCACATACTTGATCCCCAGAGAATCGAATATACCGGCATCAACGAAGATATCCTTGACACCGCGCTTGATGGAGTGAAGAGCCCCGTAGGCCATCTTGCCCGGTGCGCCGGCGTCCTGAAGGGTCCTCTTCGTCCACTCCATGAACATCTCGTAGCTGCGGTTCACACGCACGGCATCAAGCTTGCGCGCCCCCTCGAAACGCCGGACCATTCCGCCCACTGTGGGGGCATAGGAGCGCCCATTATCGTTGAGCACTATGACAATTGGACGCTCGGGATCCTCGGAGATGTTGTTGAGTGCTTCCCATACCATCCCACCTGTCATCGCACCGTCTCCGATAACGGCCACCACACAGTGGGGATCCCGGCGGAGCTGCTTGGCGCGGGCAATACCATCCGCCCAAGATAGTGCGGTTGAGGCGTGGGAATTCTCCACGATGTCATGCTTGGATTCTGCACGGTTGGGATAGCCAGAAAGCCCCTCGCTCTGGCGCAGGTGCGAAAAGTCGTGCCGCCCGGTCAGCAGTTTATGGACATAAGACTGGTGCCCGGTATCGAACACGAGGGAGTCCGTCGGCGAATCGAAGATTCGATGTAGCGCGATAGTCAGCTCGACAACGCCGAGGTTCGGGCCCAAGTGCCCGCCGGTGCGCGAAACGTTCTCCACCAAGAACTGCCGAATCTCGGCCGCCAAATCGTCAAGTTCGGGCTGCGTTAACTTCTTAACGTCCGCCGGATTCTGGATGGAATCGAGTATTCTCACGCAAATACCTCCTAGGGTGATCTATCCATACTAATGGCCAATCACCCTAGGAGGTATTCGGGGTGTTACTTGGAGAGTTCGCGCAGTACGTACTGGAGGATGCCACCGTTGCGGAAGTAATCAGCTTCCCCTGGTGTGTCGATGCGCACCCGCGCATCGAACTCGATGAGGGTGCCGTCTTCCCGCTCAGCGCTCACATGCACGGTATCGGGCGTTTGCCCGAGGTTCAGTGCGGTGATACCACGGACGGAGAAGGTCTCCTCGCCCGTCAGCCCAAGCGAATCAGCAGTCTCACCCTCGGGGAACTGGAGCGGGAGAACGCCCATGCCGATCAGGTTCGAACGATGAATACGCTCGAAGGATTCGGTGATCACTGCTTTGACTCCCAGCAGCGACGTGCCCTTGGCAGCCCAATCGCGCGAGGAACCGGAACCGTACTCCTTGCCGCCCAGCACAACCAGCGGAATATCCTGCTCCGCGTAGGCCATTGCCGCATCGAAGATTGCCTCGGTTTCACCCGTCAGCAGGTTCTTCGTATAGCCGCCCTCAACTCCATCGAGGAGTTGATTCCGCAAGCGGATGTTAGCGAACGTTCCGCGGACCATGACTTCATGGTTGCCGCGGCGCGATCCGTACGAGTTGAAGTCGCGGCGCTCCACACCGTGATCGGCGAGGTAGCGTCCAGCTGGGGAATCCGCCTTGATGGCACCCGCCGGGGAGATGTGATCGGTGGTGACCGAATCGCCCAATTTCGCCAGCACACGGGCACCGGAAATATCCTTCACGGGTGCTGGATCGGCAGCCAGATCATCAAAGAACGGAGCCTTACGGACGTAGGTTGAATCCGCGTCCCAATCAAAGAGATCACCCTCAGGTGTTGGCAGCTGCTTCCAGCGATCATCACCCTCAAAAACACTCGCGTAGTTATCGCGGAACATGTCTGAATCAATCGACTGATCGATCGTATCCTGAACTTCGTCCGGATCGGGCCAGATATCTTGCAGGTACACCGGCGTGCCATCGGGATCATTGCCCAAGGGCTCATTCTCAAAATCGAAATCCATCGTACCGGCCAACGCGTATGCGATCACGAGCGGCGGAGAGGCAAGATAGTTCATCTTGACGTCCGGGTTAATGCGGCCTTCGAAGTTTCGGTTGCCCGAGAGCACTGATACAACGGCCAGATCGTTCTCGTTGACAACATCGGACACTTCCTGCGGAAGCGGTCCCGAGTTGCCGATACAGGTGCCACAGCCGTAACCCACAAGGTTGAAACCGAGCGCGTTGAGATCATCCCACAGGTTGGCCTTGGTGAAGTAGTCCGTGACTACCTTCGATCCTGGTGCCATGGAGGTCTTGACCCACGGCTTGGAGCCAAGCCCCTTGGCCACTGCTTTCTTAGCCAGAAGACCTGCCGCCAGCATCACTGAGGGATTCGAGGTGTTGGTACACGAGGTGATGGAGGCGATAGCCACATCGCCGTTGCTCAGCCGCGTATTCGTCCCATTCTGGAGCGTCAATTCGACCTCTTGGGCAGGATCGGAAGCGTAGTCACCAATCGTGTTCTCGAAAGACTCCTTCGATTCGGACAACAGGATGCGATCCTGTGGTCGCTTGGGGCCCGCGATGGAGGGAACCACCGTGGAAAGGTCCAGCTCAAGGTATTCGGAGTACACCGGCTCATGAGCCGGATCATGCCATAGGCCCTGCTCCTTGGTGTACGCCTCAACCAACGCAACCTCAGAATCGTCACGGCCGGTCAGGCGCAGATAATCGAGTGTCACGTCGTCAATCGGGAAAATAGCGGCCGTGGAACCAAACTCCGGGGACATATTGCCAATTGTGGCGCGGTTCGCCAGCGGAACCTCAGCAACCCCGTCTCCGTAGAATTCCACGAACTTGCCCACCACGCCATGCTGCCGCAGCATCTGGGTGATCGTGAGCACCACGTCTGTGGCAGTAGATCCGGCTGGGATCGAGCCGGTCAGCTTGAAGCCCACGACCTTCGGAATGAGCATGGAGACCGGCTGGCCCAGCATCGCCGCCTCGGCCTCAATGCCGCCCACACCCCAGCCAAGAACGCCAAGGCCATTGACCATCGTGGTGTGAGAATCAGTTCCCACGCAAGTATCCGGGTAGGCCACTCCATCGCGAGTCATCGTTACGCGAGCTAAATACTCGATGTTGACCTGATGGACAATTCCGGTCCCGGGTGGCACAACCTTGAAGTTCTCGAACGCACCTTGGCCCCAGCGGAGGAACTGGTAACGCTCACCGTTGCGCTGATACTCGATGTCCATGTTCCGCTCAAGAGCGTCTTGACGGCCGAACACGTCGATCTGGACGGAGTGATCAATCACCATCTCCGCAGGGTTGAGCGGATTGATCTTATCGGGATCCCCACCTAAAGAGGACACTGCTTCACGCATGGTGGCAAGATCCACGATGCAGGGAACGCCGGTGAAGTCCTGCATCACCACACGCGCAGGCGTGAACTGGATTTCGTGGCTGGGCTCTGCCTCAGGTTCCCATGAGGCGAGGGCCTCAATCTGGGCGGCGGTTACATTGGCGCCATCTTCCGTACGCAGCAGGTTTTCGGCGAGGACCTTAAGCGAGTAAGGCAAACGAGAAAGTCCTGGAACTGCATCAAGACGGTAGATGTCATACGAATCGCTGCCCACCTCAAGCTGGGCGCGCGAGTTAAAGCTGTTCAGGCTCATGACACTCCTCTAGATAACTCTTGCTGAAACTATCTTGACGTCAAGATATCACGTTATTGGCGTTAACGCGCAGCCTTTCACCACTATTCCGTCTCAGACCAAAGCAGTCACAACTTCGAAGTGGTGAGTATTAGGAAACATATCCACTGATTCCATCGATACTACCTTTCGGCCAGCATCCACCATGGCACGAATATCCCGAGCCATAGACGCGGGATCGCAGGAAACCAGCACGATACGATTCGCACCCGTACCAGCCAGAATGGTGGCGATCTCCTGGCCTAATCCGGCCCGCGGCGGATCAGCGATTACGACATCGCCAGCTTCCTTCCCCACCAACTGCGCAGTGACAGCAGAGGTTCGGCTGGTGGCCCAGCTGAATTCCCGCAGGTTCGCCCGGGCATCCTCAACTGCCTGACGCACACCTTCGAAGGACTGAACGCTTCCGCCTTGGCCCACCTCGATGGCGAGGGGCTGAGTGAGCAGACCAGCGCCCGAATAAAGCTCCACTACATTGTCCCCCGGTTGGACCGCGGCGGCTCGCATCACCATCGCAATCAGCTGGGCCGCTGCTTCACGATGCACCTGCCAAAACCCATTGGCGCGGACTCGGTAGCTGTAGAGGTTATGGCCCACCACAACGTCTTCGCGAACATAGGGCTCTGCAGGCATCAGAGGTGCCCAGAAGGCATTCTTGTCAATCATCAACACCGGGTCGCTTCCGGAAGGCGCTACAGCCCTCAGCCTCTGGCCCGGACGGAACTGACCGGCCCACGATCCCCCAAACACCTCCAAGTCATCGATTTCGGTCACGGCCAACGGCACGTGGCCGACAGCAACGGTTTCGCGTGTTCCGTTTCGGTACATGGCCGGGAAACCGTCCGCGTCAACGGTGAGTTCCACACGCGTACGTGTGTGCCAGCCGCCACTCGCTCGGTCTCCATCGAAGGGAAACACATGCGGTTGGATCCCCGATTCCGCAAGATGGTCAACGAGCCGCTGCCCGCCAATCCTACGTAGCGTGCTGTTGAGGACGTAGGTTTTCCATTCGCTTTGGTAATCAAATTCCACGTGCCCAAGCTCAGCCCCGCCTACCCCCAACGGGCCTGCAACGGGCCATGGGTGATCGATACGGTGCGGTGAAGGGTTGTCTAGCACTTCCACCACATCGCCGCGAAGTAGCTTTGAGCGCTCTTCAGTTACGGCAACTCGCACGCGTTCGCCCGGTAGCCCAAACCGGGCAAAAACGGCCCGCCCATCGCTGTGTCCAACGCAGGCTCCGCCATGGGCAATATCGGTGAGTTCAATATCGATCATGCTATTCCTCATCTTGGGGTTGAAGTTGGTAGGGAACCTCGGCTATGACAACACCGTCTTGGAGGCGCAGGTCAGACATAATACGCGGTTCGGAGTGACGAACAAAGAACCTCTGCCATACACCAGTGGGCACCAGCCGCGGTATATACACCATAACGATGTCCGCACGTTGAGTCTGCCGCAAGGAGCGCACGTAGTCCACGATGTTTTGGGGCCCTGCGCCCTCCGGGGTCCCCAATACTGTCAATTCAACGGGGAGCGCGGCCGCCCGCCAATCTTGACGAAGATCCTTCGTTGCTCTCGGATCAAAATCGAGCGTCACCGCAGTCAGCGAACTGAGCCGGGCCGCCCGAGCAAACGAGACCGCACGAAGTGTGGGCAGGTCCAGAGCCGAGACCAAGACCACCCCATGCACTCGGGTGGGAAGCGTACGCCCTGCGGTCAAATCGGTTGCCGCAAGCTGGCGTACCACGCGTACCCGACCCCGCCGGAAGAAGATAAGAAGAGCGGCAGGAATGAGGAGGGTAACGATGGCGGTGGCGGCCCAGCCGGTACGAATCCACGCAATCCCCACCAGCACACCCACGCCGCATAGGGCGCACAGCCCGAATATCCACCGCGAAACGCGAGCTCTGGCCCGCTCTTCCTTGCTCACGGACTCCTTCAGAATCGACGAACCGCGGAAGCCCATCGCGGCACACGAAAGGGTGAAGATGGCGAACGTGGTGAACACAAACATCATCGCGGGAGACTGTGAGGCGTAGGTGACTGCCGCCACCAGCGCGGCCAGACCGGCGGTGATTGACACGGCAAGAACTCTAGGGCGCGGGGAATTCTCGGTGGCGAAGTGGCGCGGGAGAATCCGGTCAACGCTCAAATCGTGAACTAGCCTAGGCAGCGTGCCGTAGGCTGCAACGGCTGCCCCCATACCCGCAATAATCGCTGCAATAGAGAGTACGCCGTGCCCAGCGCTGCCAAAGAGCCCGTATGCCATCGCCAGCACAGGAAGTGCTCGCGTATTCGCGCTCATCTGAAGCGATGATTCGAAGTACAGCGTGATGAGTATCGCCACGAAAGCAAAGACAGCCCGCCATCCTTGCATGCGTATATTGCCAGCCCGCTCCTCAGACCTCACGGAGCGGCGGTCAATTGCAAGGATGAGCATCCCGGACGGCAGCAAGCCCACCAACGCCACCGCGTGCAGAGAGAATGGGCCGGCCTCATACTGTGCCGTATTCGCCATATACTCGCGGGTTGCCGCCAACGTCTCCTCAGAGAACCCTCCCGAAACCTCTGCAATGAGACCATAGATGAGAAGCACCGCGAGGGCGAGCACCGAAAAGCCGGCCCCTAGATACAACACCAGCGAAGGCGGGCGCGACCCGAGAATCCCAGGAAACGCCAGCACAATCACCGTGGCAACCAGCACGATCCGCCCATACCCGCTCAAGTCAATCAAGGCAGAAAGGCCCCCCACCGCCAGCCCCGCGCCCATCACCACGATGAGGGCATAGGAAACGAACCGGGCCGAGGACAGGACAACGCTGGTCCGCTCCCCGATATAGGTGGCAACCAGCCGAGGATTGGAGCTGCGGGGCAAGATGCGTTCCTGCCACGCTAGGGCGAAGAAAACAAGCAGGGATGAACCCACCAGCGCAGCCATCACCACTAGGTGAGAAGTCACCCCGGCAGACGGCATAACGCGCAGCGCCAACTGCGGCGCTAGGAATACCACTAGCACCACCGCGCTGAACGCGCTTACCCGCCGCGACGCAGCGAATCGCGCGGCCTTTTGAGGAATACCCATGATCAAATAGGCTACGCTACCTTCCGAGTTGAGGTAGCGTCTAACCCGTGCACTTCGTCATTATGGGGTGCGGTCGCGTTGGTGCCGCACTAGCAATTAACCTGTCCGCTATGGGCCACTCTGTCGCCGTGATAGATCACGACCCAGATTCTTTCCGGCGCCTACCCGAGGATTTCAGTGGACAAAGCGTGACGGGTGTGGGGTTTGACCGCGAAGCGCTGCGCCAAGCCGGGATTGAGGATGCAACAGGTTTCGCCGCAGTGTCTTCGGGCGATAACTCAAACATCATCGCCGCTCGCGTGGTCCGGGAAACCTTCGGGCTGAAGAACGTTGTAACAAGAATCTACGATCCCACACGGGCTGATGTTTATGAACGCCTAGGTATCCCCACGGTTCCCACCGTGAAGTGGACTGCCGATCAGGTGCTGCGTCACCTCATTCCGTTGGGTCCCCATGTGGAATACACCGATGAGGTGGCCGAAATCAGCCTCATTCGCGTGGATGTGGTAGATGACTGGTTTGGGCACACCGTGGGAGAAGTCGAAGATGCCACCCAAGCTCAGGTTGCCTACGTGACACGATTGGGCCATGGCCTTCTCCCTCATCGCGGCTTCGTCCTGCAGGACGGCGATATCGTCAAGCTCCTTGTGGGAACCGCCCAAGCGGGTGCCGCCCAATACGTGCTCATGCACCCCGTCAAGGAGGATTAATGAAGGTACTCATTGTGGGCGCAGGATCCGTTGGCCGTTCGATCGCCCGCGAGCTCGCTCGGTCCAAACACGACGTCACCATCATCGATCGGGCACCGGAGGCTATGAAGGTAGCCTCCGTGTCGCAGGCCGATTGGATCCTCGGAGACGCTTGCGAAGTTGAGTCTCTTGGGCGGGCAGGCGCGGGCGAGACTGACGTCGCCGTCGCCGCTACTGGGGACGACAAAACCAACCTCGTGGTCTCCCTCCTTTGTAAAACCGAATTTGGCGTGGAACGTGCCATCGCGCGGATCAACAACCCAAAGAACGAATGGCTATTCGACGATTCTTGGGGTGTAGATGTAGCCGTTTCCACCCCGCGAATCATGACGTCCCTTGTGGAGGACGCTGTGGCGGACGGAGATCTCATCACCGTCATGCAATTTCAGCGGTCCGGTGCCACGCTCATGCAGGTGACGCTGCCAGATAACGCCCCGGTGGCAGGCACCCCGATTTCGCAGATCTATCTTCCCGGCACAGTCATCATCAACGCGATCGTGCGTGACGGAATGCCCGTTCCAGCCGATCCGGATCTCACTCTCGAAGCGGGAGATCAGGCACTACTACTATGCGCGGAAGGAGCACAAGACGATCTGGACCTTGTGGCCGAACTTTTTACTCCGCTGGAGAATCCTCAGGAGTAACAGCGGGAAGGCGGCGCACCATCATCCAGCTCAGCCATGCTACAAATGCGAAAAGGAATGGCCCCATGACGAGCCGGGCAATGCCCAGTGCCGTGGTGGAATCCGCGAAATACAGCGGGGCCTGAACCAAGAGGCGTGCAGCGAACAATCCACACCACAGCCACGTGATGCGCCAGTACGCCTTCTTAGTCCCGATCAGTGCCGGATCCCGGCGCCAGCTCGTAATATCGCCGCGTAGCGCCCCGATGAGAAGTCCAAGCGCGGGCCACCGGACCGCGAGCGAAAGCAGCAGACCGCCCAGATAGGCGGCGTTCGTGATAAGCCCCATCCCGAAGAAGTTCGAGGCTTCGCCGGACCGCCATGCCCAGATGGCCGAAATCGCGATGCCTGCCAGGCCGCCGAGCGCGGGGGTCACGTCGATCCGTTGGATGAGTCTGAGCAGGATACACGCAGCCGATAACGCAACTGGCGCGATGATCGAGGGAGTTAGCTCCCCGCTCACCACGTATACCACGATGAACACAAGGCCGGGCGCAGCAGTCTCGATAAGGCCGCGAACTCCGCCGAGCGCCTGCCACACGTCAAATTCTTCAGCGATAACTGAATTCAGCCCGGTGTGCTTCGGTTGCTCACTCATACGTCTTCCTCTACCTCGGTATCCGCAATGATGCTGATTTCCGGGTTATAGATGGTGGGTGTACCGCGCCTGTCTACCAGTGCGCCCTTCGCCCGAAGCTGCGTGCCGATCTCTATCGCCTGCAGATCGTCCCTCCCAAGGAATGCCAGCACGAGGGAGTTCTCCCCCACGCGAAGTTGGACGCGCAGCACGGGTGCTGGCCCCGCGCCCGGATAGGTGATCGCCGTGGTCACGCCACGCACGTTTACCCTCCGGGACCGGGTTGTCATCGAACTTCCGAAATCTCCGGGCCGCGTTCGGGCAGGGAGAGCGAGGGCCGCTCCAATTCCTTTTCCTCGCCTTCCTTACGGGGGATTGAGAGGGCGAGCAGCTCGCGTGGCGGGTGCGGAGTTTGTCCGCGAACCACAACGACGGTATCCAGCACTTCATGCAGAATCTTCGACGCGGCCTCATCCTGGGTGGCGGCGCGGCCAGTGAGTGTTGCACGCAGGAGCCAGCGTGGGCCATCAATACCCACATACCGCACGCGGTTGGTTGCCTTCGCGTTGTTGGCACCGGGAGCGGGCATAACTGCGAGGACCTCAGCGCCGTATTCGCCTTCGGACTGGCGCGATTGGCCACCTTGTGCAGCGATCGCGGAGATGAGTTCCGCCCGGATATCGTCCCACAGGCCAGCAGACTTCGGGGCGGCAAACACCTGAAGCTGAAGTGCGGAATTGTCCTTGACGAACACCACTCCTAGGACAAGCTTGCGCCGCTTATCAACAGAAAACTGGACGGTCGCGCCCTCGACCTGTGGAAGCCACAATGCTCCCGCGTCAAGGAGCTCTCCGCGATCCGGATGATCCTCCTCACTGCGAGGTCCGATCAGTTCCTCGGGTTCCGGGGCTTCCTCTTCGGAAGCTTGGGAGCCCTTCTTTCGGGAAAAGATTCCCACAACTACTCCATCTAACTAGTTAGGCTGCGCACTCCGCGCAAACCAGAAGTCCATTCTCTTCGTACGCGAGCTGCGAGCGGTGGTGGACCAAGAAACACTGCGAGCACGTGAACTCATCATCCTGTGCCGGAATCACGTTTACGGAAAGCTCAATGTTCGAAAGGTCGGCACCGGGGAGCTCAAACCCCTCAGCGGCTTCAACTTCGTCCTCATCCACTGATCCAGACTGCTGCTCGGAGCGGCCGGCCTTGAGCTGTTCGAGGGAATCCTCCTTCAGCTCCTCATCCTGCTTGCGAGGTGCATCATAATCGGTAGCCACGGTAGCTCACGCTCCAGTCCTTATTTCTCCCAATGGTCCAAGCGGCAAGAGGACCAATCTCTTGCGCTCTGCCAAACAGAACGCAAGAAGTGCGATTTTGTTCCCACCCGCGTCGCGCGAGTGCGCCCACAATGTACCAGACATTCAGCTGTTTGCCTACCCGGAATACATCTAAAAGCTCAACGCGTGCGTGAGGAACACACCGAGGCCTATTGACGCCATCGGCGATGGTGCCGTGGCACGCTTGATACACAAGCGGGAGGAAAGGGAGTCATGATCACACTCGAATTACTCGGGCTCCAAGCAGACGGGGAACACTTAACACTCAATGATGGAGAGGGTAATCGCTACTCGTTGCCCATTACCGATGCGCTGCGAGCATCGCTGCGTAGGGATGTTCACCCCACCTCGCCTGAGATAACTCGGAGTGTTTCTCCTAGGGAGATTCAGGCGATGATCCGCGAAGGCATGAGCGTTGAGCAGGTGTGTGAAGTCTCCTCACTACCTGCCGCGCGCGTCTCTGTGCTTGCCTATCCGATTCAGGCTGAACGCGAGCACCTTGTCCGGCTTGCCACCGCAATGGTTCTGGGCCGGGAAGAAGGTTCGCTTACGGTTGAAGAACTGATCACCTCTCGTTTGGTTGCCCGCGGCGTGCCGTCCGATGGCGTTTCATGGGATGCAACGCGAAAGTCGCATAATCCTTGGGTGCTCTGTGCCACCTTCACGGAGAACGGTGAAGAGCACACGGCCCGCTGGCGCGTTGACCTTGACCGCAAGAGCCTCGAAGCGCGTAACGCGGACGCTCAGGCACTCTCAGAGAAGCAGATCGAGCAACCGCCAGAAGAACCTGCCAATCCCCGCATAGATGACGTTCTGGCCACTCTGGATTCTCAGCGAGGTCACTCGCGCCCAATGCCCACCTTCGATGAGCTTGAAGATGTGGAAGAGCCCGAGGTATCCGGTTCTCACCCCGAGGGAGACCCCACCTATTCTGACGCCACCTCACCGCACGTTCTGCCGCCCGAATCGGCAGCCACTCCAGATAGCAAGCACAATCGCGCACTCTCAGTAGCTGAGCCGTTGAGTGATGATCTGTTCGATCCCGAAGAAGAGGATCGAGCGCATCATCCGGCCGGAACGCGTTCTGATGCTAAGAAGCGCCGCAGCTCGCGCCCCGAAATGCCTTCGTGGGATGAGATCGTGTTCGGGAAGAAAGACTAAGCTTCCGCACTCCACGCGTTCGGGAGCGGATCCTCACCCATGGTTGCCTTGGCAGTTGCCGCGGTCATGTGCTTCATATGGTGAGATCGGCACAGTACTTCGTAGCCAACCGTGCCCGAATTGACATCCCCAACAACCACTTGTTCGCCTTCCGTCACCATAACTCCATCGATGGTGCGGGCGTTGTGGGTTGCCCTCTTCCCGCACCAACACAGGGCCTTTACCTGAAGCACCTCAACCTGATCGGCCAGCTCAATCATGCGGGCCGAACCGGGAAAGAGCTTCGTGCGGAAATCTGACGTGATCCCAAATGCATACACGTCAATACCAATTTCGTCGACTATTCGGGCAAGTTGCTCCACCTGAGGCTCCGTATAGAACTGGACTTCGTCGCAGATGAGGACGTCCACGCGGCGGCCCCTGGTTCGTTCGTCCGCGACCACTCGCCAGAAATCTGTCGAAGTATTAACTTCGAAGGCATCCGATTCCAAGCCGATTCGCGAAGAGAGCTTTCCAGATCCCGCCCTGTCTTCACGCGTGAAGATCATGCTGCGTTGGCCAAGCTGCTCATAGTTGTAGGCGGTTTGGAGTGCGAGCGTGGACTTGCCGCAGTTCATTGTGCCCGAGTAAAAGACCAGTTCCGCCATTACGCCACCTCAACCAACAGAGGAATTCGCATCTCTTGCTCGGTGAGCGAGCCGTGCACACCCACCATAAAAGATTGGTTGGGTCTACGCTGGCGCGAATCGATCACCGCATCTGTGCCTCCCACGAAAACGAGCACATCCCCCATTGTTTCTTTGGTGCGGTCCGCCAACGGCCCCATCAGGCCGTTCGTAGCTATTTCTGCCTTCGTGTAGATCAGTGCATCCGCGCCAAAGAACTCCTGCCAGCGCTCGGCTACGGCGGTTGCGTGTTCTGTATACAGGTGGGCCGCGCGCTCCTCCCCGGACACAAGTTCCACCTCGCAGGCCAGTTGCGGTTCCTCCGCAACGTCGAATCGGCGCGTCACGTCGATCATCCCGTGGTCCGCAGTCAGGATGATGAGCGTGCCTCGGGGAACTCTGCGGGCCAGCTCCGCCATCGCGGCGTCTAGCTCTTCAAGGTCTTCCACCCAGTCTTCCGACATCCAGCCCTTTGAATGGCCCGTATGGTCCAGTTCGCCCCAGTAGAGGTAGGCGGCCTTAGCTCCACGACGTAGCGCGCTAGCTGCTGCATCTACGCGATCGTTAGTTGTGTTAGCGGGAATGGCTCGCGCCCCACGCAGTGCGCACTGAGTTAGTCCTGAGGCGATGAACTCGCGCGGTTGGATCAGGACGCAACTCTCAGCTTGTTGCGCCAGAAGCTCCTCAAAGAGCGTGGGGCAGGTTTGCCACATCAGAGGATCTAGGCCACTGCCCTCCCACTTGATGAGCGAAAAGTTCTTTCCCGTGGCCGGAGACCGCAGCGCATAGCTGGTCATGGCCGTTTCGCCGGGTTCGCGTCCAGTGCCCAACGCCGTGATAGCTGCTGCGGTGGTGCTTGGCGCAACGGTAGTCATCGGTTCGAGGCTTTCCCAAGCGCGGAGCGTTCGGGCGTGCCCGCTTCTCGAATTCAGGTTGTGATATCCAAGCCCGTCCACCAGGACAAAGCACACGTGGTCCGCCTCCGGCAGGCCAAGCAGTGCCCGATCCTCCCGTGAGCCCACCGTGTGAAAGCCAACGGCGTCTAGTCCGGCTGAAAGGCTAATGCGTACTGAACGGCCCGTCGGGACTACCCAGCGGCTCATGCGTGGTCCGCCAGTGCCCGTTGGAGATCGGCGATAAAGCTCAGCCCCTTGCGGAAAGTAGTCTCCTCCAGTGAGGAATCGAGCAGTACCTCCGCGTCGTCGCCGCTCATCATCCCCATATATCCGTGATCCGCCGTGCACTGCGGATTGTCGCAAGTGGCCGGGCGAATATCCTGCTGCCAGGACGCTCCCCAGCGCAGTCGCATCTGAACCGAGCTGAGTGCGCCAGCGGAGTTGCCATCGGCGATACGGCGCCGAATCAACTGAAAGTCCCGGATCTCACGAAGATCCACGAACTGAGTGGTGGTGATGAACTCTCCCTCAGGGCTGAACTCGTAGGAAACATCGGAGACCAGAATGATGAGCTGATTCGTGGTGAGGACGAACACGCCAACCGAGTTGTAGACAGAGTCCTGATCGAACACTGTCTCTGGCCGCACGAAATAGGCGCGAATCTGTGAGATCCCTTGAAGGCAGTCCATGAGGTCACCGAGTATCGGTGAATCGACGGCCACGATGGACGCCAATTCACTCAGCAGGGCGGGCTTTTGATCAACAGACACCGCCCGATTCTCTCACTTCGGCTAGTCTGGCGCATCTTCGTCATCAATCTCACTGAACACGTCCTCGTAGAACTTGGCGGAGAACCGTCGGCCCGGAATACTTGAGTGCATGCGTCATTCTGCTGCCGATGAGATTGAAGAGAAGATTGTAGACATCGACGTCTCAACAGAGATGCGCACTTCTTTTTTGGAGTACTCCTATTCGGTAATTTACTCCCGCGCGCTTCCCGATGCCCGCGATGGCCTCAAGCCGGTACAGCGCCGCATCCTCTATCAGATGGATCAGATGGGTTTACGCCCTGATAAAGGCCACGTGAAGTCTTCACGTGTGGTGGGCGATGTCATGGGTAAGCTGCATCCTCACGGGGATGTGGCAATTTATGACGCTACAGTCCGCATGGCCCAAGATTTCACCATGAGGCTGCCTCTGGTGGACGGCCACGGAAACTTCGGGTCGCTCGACGATGGGCCGGCGGCCGCGCGATACACCGAGGTTCGGATGGCGCCGTCCGCGCTGGCGATGACTACTTCGCTCGACGAAGACGTTGTTGACATGGTGCCCAACTATGACAACACGCTGACTCAACCTTCGGTCCTGCCAGCGGCGATCCCCAATCTGTTAGTTAACGGCGCCTCGGGTATCGCGGTGGGAATGGCAACCAATATGCCGCCACATAACCTTGTAGAGGTGGTGGCTGGAGCCCAACACCTTCTGAAGCACCCCGAGACAGGCTTGGATGATCTGATGCGATTCATCCCCGGCCCGGACCTTCCAGAAGGCGGCAAGATTGTGGGACTGGATCCCATCCGTCAGGCATACGAGACCGGTCGCGGTATCTTCAAAACCCGGGCAACTGCGCGCATAGAAAACGTAACGGCAAGGAAGAAAGGCATCGTCTTCACGGAGCTCCCCTACCTTGTTGGACCTGAGAAAGTCATAGAAAAGCTCAAGGACGCCATTACTTCAAAGAAAATCTCTGGCGTTAGCGGTGTCCACAATCTCACGGACCGCCACAACGGGATGCGCCTAGTAGTGGAACTTAAGAACGGTTTCAATCCTGAGGCAGTGCTGGCCCAGCTCTACCGGTTCACGCCGTTGGAGGACTCTTTTGGCATCAATAACGTAGCGCTCGTAGACGGTCAGCCGCGCACCCTCGGACTCAAGGACCTGCTGCAAGTCTTTCTTGACCACCGCATCAACGTGGTGAGGCGCCGGTCGCAGTTCAGGCTGGATAAGGCAACGAAGGACCTCCATCTCGTTGATGGCCTCCTCATTGCCGTCCTTAACATCGATGAGGTGATCGCGGTTATCCGCTCCTCAGATGATACGGCCGCCGCACGGAGCAGGCTGCAACAAGTCTTTGACCTGAGCGAAGCTCAAGCCGATTACATCCTAGAGCTGAGGCTTCGCCGCCTCACCAAGTACTCCCAGATCGAATTAGAGAAGCGCCGCCAGGAGCTCCTCGAACAGATCGCCGAGCTCCAGAAGATTCTAGGCTCGGAAGAAGAGCTGCACCGAGTAGTCTCCACAGAGTTGGAGGAAGTCGCAGAATCATACGGGACACCGCGCCGCACGGTCCTCATGGAATCCGACGGTACTGAACAAGCCGGTAAAGGCGCAATGCCGCTCGAATTAGCTGACGATCCCTGCTGGGTACTTCTCTCCACAACCGGGTTAATTGCACGCATCGCCGATCCCCCCGTCAATACGGGCGATCGGGCAGCACACGACGGCCTAACGGCCGCTGTTCCGGCCACAGTGCGTGGGCAGATCGGGGTGGTGACCAATCTCGGGAATCTCCACCGCCTTGATACACTTCTGGCCCCGGCCCTTCCGCCCACTAACTCTGCTCCGTCCCTGCGCGGCGGTGCCCGCTTGAAAGACTTGCTCACGCTCGGCAACGGCGAAGTACCGCTAACCATAGTGAGCTTGGCGGATGAATCCCCGATTGCGTTGGCCACTGCTCAGGGCAGGGTAAAGAGGTTATCCACGCCTCAGACCTACCCAAACCGCGAATCGTTCGAAGTCATCACGCTTGCACCCGGCGATAGCCTGATAGGCGCCCGGCCATGCAAGGATTCGGACACAATAGTGCTGGTGACCAGCGATGCCCAGTTGCTCCGCTTCTCTGCCGAAGCTGTTCGTCCGCAAGGGCGCACCGGCCAAGGTATCGCGGGTATCAGGCTGGGCGAAGCTGCGCGCGTCCTCAACCTAGGCGTTGTGCCTGGCGACGATCTGGCTGGATCCATGGTTGTAACGATTAGTGGGAGCACCTCTGCTCTGCCAGGCACGGTGGCCGGATCCGCGAAGGTAACGCCTCTGGACCGTTTCCCAGCCAAAGGTCGCGGCACCGGTGGGGTTCGCGCACAAAGGTTTGTTCGCGGCGAGGATTGCCTCCAGTTGGCCTACGTTGGCCAACAGCCTCTTCGCGCGATGGACTCAAACGGGAAGCCGGTAGATCTACCAGATATTGACGAGCGCCGGGACGCCTCGGGATCGGGCATGACGGCGATCGTTCATTCAGTCGGCTGATCTTTGCGCAACACCCTGCGCAGGCTGCTGGCACGCATCTGGAGGGGACGGGCGAAGATGGTGGTAATCCCAGTCTTCTCAAATCCGAAGCGTTCGAAGATCACCGAGGTGCCGTTTGACCCATCGATCTCCACATCTGCGTCTAAACCGGCGAACTCAATGCCGTCATCCTCGTAGGCACCCATCGCGGCCCCCAGTAGCGACCGCATGATGTTCATGCCACGCCATTCCTTCACCACGGCTACCTCTTGGATGTAGCCCTCAGACCAGCCGCGGCTCTCCCAATCCTGCTCGTAGCGTCCCGATAGGACGTACCCAGCTACCCGCGGGCGATCACCGCGTCGGTCTACAGCAACGAAGCTCCACGGCAGATGGGTGTATTGGTGCTCCAGCGCCCACTGCGCCCCGCTCAGTGGTGCCTGGCCAAATTGCTCAAAGTAAATATCGTTGTGTGCCTTCCGCACCTCATCGCGAATGTCGGCCGTTAAGGGCTCGATTGACACGAACGTGGGAAGCTCTGAGGCACCGGTGAAGCCGCCTAATTCCCGCCGCATCTGGACGTAAGAGCTTGCTGCGGTAAAGCCGGCGCGCTCCAACAGATCTTCAACATCCTCTTGGCCCGCATCAACGTGCATGATGGCAAGAGCCGATTCGGTTTCCCCTTGTACAAGTTGTTCGGCGGTCACAACCTGCATCCGCAGCAGCTGCCTACCCACGCCGGCACCACGAAATTCTGGGTGTACCCCACCCGAGAGAGTGACTTCAACATTGTTACCCGGCGCCATCGGGGTGCGCGTTAACCCGAAGGCGATGAGCCTGCCCGAATAATCCCGCGCAGCTGTGGCGCGCCAAAAGTGGGTGGGGTCGAAGTAATCGAGGATCTCTTCATGAGAGGTACGGTAAGGCGTCCCATCATGTTCCTCAATATCGCGCACGAGCCTAAGAATCTCTTTTGACTGGTGTGGTCCGATTGGAACCCATGTCAGCGCGGAGGGAATCTCCTGCATATATCTCCCTGTTAGTCACTGATTGAGAGTCTACCGCGCTATGCGTCAATCATCTGTGCATCAATATGGGCCGCACCCTCAACGATGAACTCGCGGCGTGGCGCCACCTCATTCCCCATGAGAAGTTCAAACACATTCTCTGCAGACCGAAGCTCTGCCTCATCTTCCATCCGGATACGGCGCAACGTGCGGTGCTTGGGATCCATGGTGGTTTCGGCCAACTGGTCGGCGTCCATCTCTCCAAGCCCTTTGTACCGTTGTATCGGCTCCTTGTAGTGGCGTCCCGAGCGTTCCAGCTTTGCGACCTCCTGCTGCAGCTGATTCTCGGAATACGTGTAGATGTAGTGGGCCTTGCGCCGCCCCACTCCGGCTACTTCGATCCGGTGGAGCGGAGGAACCGCGGCATACACTCGCCCAGCCGCAACCATTGGCCGCATGTATCTGAAGAAGAGCGTGAGGAGCAGCGTGCGGATGTGTGCGCCGTCCACGTCGGCATCCGTCATCATGATGATCTTGCCGTAGCGCGCTGCATTAATATCGAATGTGCGGCCAGAACCGGCACCCACCACCTGGATCATAGAAGCCACTTCCGCATTCTTCAGAATCTCGGTGGGCGATGCCTTTTGAACATTGAGTACCTTACCGCGAATAGGAAGGAGAGCTTGGAACTCGCTGTTGCGCGCCAGACGCGCAGTGCCAAGCGCCGAATCGCCTTCCACGATGAACAGCTCGGTCTTTGCCACTTCCTCGCTCCGACAATCCGCAAGCTTCGCTGGGAAGCTCGAAGATTCGAGGGCATTCTTGCGTCGCGATATCTCCTTGTGCATGCGCGCGGAGATTCTCGCCCTCATCTCTGCGATCACTTTTTCCAGCAGACGCTGAGTTTCAGTCTTCTGGTCGCGCTTAGTGGATGTGAGCACGTTGGTTAGTTCGCGCTCCACAACTTGAGCAACAATACCGCGCACTGGCGCCGTTCCCAAGATTTCCTTGGTTTGCCCTTCAAACTGAGGCTCAGGCAGCCGGACGGTCACAACCGCTGTAAGCCCGGCAAGAACATCGTCTTTCTCAATCTTACCTTCCTTCGCAGTGAGCTTCAGACGCCTAGCATTAGATTCCACCAAGGAGCGCATGACCTTCATCAGTCCCAGCTCGAATCCGCTCAAGTGGCTGCCGCCCCCGGGCGTGGAAATGATGTTGACGAAGGACGCTTCCTCGGTCTCATATCCCGTTCCCCACCTAAGTGCGATATCGACCGTGCAGGTGCGCTCCACTTCCTTGGTGCGAAGATGCCCAGACTTCTTGTCGAAGGCCTGAACGTTCTCCGTGAAGGTGCCCTCACCGGCTAGTTTCATGGTTGCAGTGACGGCGGGATCCTTCGCTAGATGATCCACGAAGTCAACGGTTCCACCTTCAAAGCAGAAGGATTCCTCGTGTGGACCATCCGCTCCAGGCGTGTCAGGCAAGCCGCGCTCATCACAGATTGTGATGTTGAGACCGGGGATCAAGAACGCCGTCTGGCGTACGCGATGAACCAACTCATCGTAGGAGAACTGCGCAGTTGCCGGGAAGATCTCTGGATCGGCCCAGTAGCGTACCCGGGTTCCCGTCTTCTTGCGAGCTACCTTCCCTACAACGTCCAGCTCTGAGCCAGTGGTGAACGGCGAAAAGTCGGCCTCCGGCACCTTCTTCCGGCGCCCGTTGGCGAACCGGCCCGGAATCCCCTGATGGAACTGCATCTGGTAGGTTTTCCCATCGCGATCCACCTGAACGTCCATGCGTGCAGACAGTGCGTTCACAACGGAAGCGCCAACGCCGTGCAGGCCGCCCGACGATGTATATGAGCCACCGCCGAACTTCCCACCGGCGTGGAGCTTGGTGTAAACCACCTCAACACCAGTTAGCCCGACCCCCGGGACAACGTCAATGGGGACGCCGCGCCCGGAATCGGCTACCTCTACCGATCCATCGGCGTACAGGCGAATGGTGATGCTTCTGCCATACCCTTCAAGGGCTTCGTCCACTGAGTTGTCGATGATCTCCCAAAGACAATGCATAAGGCCGCGCGAGTCCGTGGATCCTATATACATACCAGGGCGCTTGCGAACGGCTTCGAGGCCCTCTAGGACCTGAAGGTGGCGCGCTGTATAAGCTTCGTTCGTAGACACGTCCAACATGCTACGTGTTCACACGAGCGCTTTCTTGTTTTGGCACGCGAACGCGTGTCATTTCACGCTTCAGCTAATGCGATCTCGCTGATCTTGAATAGATACGGCTACTTCGCGCAGCTTATCGATGTGTTGGGCAGCGTGATGCCCACAGAAAAGAAGCTCGCCGTGTTCCATCGTGGCGCGGACGTATGCCTGAGCACCACAGACGTCGCAGCGATCAAGTGCGGTCAGTTCCTTCTCGTCAATCATTGTTGCGTTCACACCATCATCAAAGCATTAAGGGACCAAAACATTCCCACTCTGGACTGTGAGTTCACCCTCGGTGGAACGGGCCCGTGTAGAGTGTCCGGGAACAA
>OMJG01000254.1_pt1 | contig 41117 bp, 58 predicted proteins | sample 1646431 | NCBI WGS metagenome assembly OMJG01 (sample SAMN03771674, study PRJEB25209) | food metagenome | isolation source: Cotija cheese | place: Mexico:Jalisco,Michoacan | collected 2011-12-12
AAAACCAACAGTTCTAACCTGCCGTTTTCCTACATTTTACGGGTGCCTTTTACACCCATATTACTTTATTTATCACACATCATCATTGATACAAATCAAGTTTAATAGTTCTAAATAAAAATCCAATCGATTTTTTATTTAGAAAATATAAGCATTTATATGGAATTATTAACATGTTTATACTAATATGAGTGTGAAAATCTGTTTAATCAGATTAACACAATTGTGATTATATCCTTTTTGGGGGGATTATTATCAAAAAATTAGTTTATTTACTCTCATTAATAATTCTTAGTTTTGGGACTTTTTTGGCGTTTAATTTAAATGATGTACGAGCAATTTCTCAATATTCAGGACTATCGCAAAATGCTTCCCTATACCAGCTTTTAAGTGATGATGATCACGTTCCTAATGGATTATCAGATGTCAGTCAATGGTTTGATATTGCTAATTTAAACAACGGCACTAATAATGCTAAATTGTTAGCGCCAAATTCAGGTAGCAATTTCACTAGTCGTAATGTTATTGAAATCACCGAAGCAGGTAGAACAAGTAGCTTCGGGGCTGTCTGGTCTAACCTCAATGCTTCTGATAAAGCCAATCAAAATTATATCGATATCAACAAAAAACAAACCATGTCCATGTGGTTACTTTTTGGTGGTGGTCGTAGCAATGGTAGTTATGGTGACGGAATGGCCTTTGTTTTACAAGGACAAGGAGCTGATGCCTTCAATCATCAATTAATTACCAATACTCCTGTCGGTGGTGAAACAATGGGTGTTTGGGGTGTGCCTCTTAGAACGACGGTTGCAGAATTAGCTAGTTCAGCTATCCAAAAGAGTTGGGCTCTTGAATTCGATACTAAGTTTAATGGCGACAATAGCATCGACAGTTACTACGATGTACCCTTAAACGCATTTCCTGACCCAACTGAAATTAATCACATTGCTTATAGTTACCCCGGCGATTCAAGCTCATATACCTTTGATTCGCAAAATGATTATCCTGAATTGATTCACTATGATCCTACTTTTAAAATCAATGGACAAAGAAACATTTTAACTGATCAACAATGGCATCATCTAACCATCACTTGGACACCGGAATCAATGACTGATACTGGTAAACCCATGATTACTTACAAATTCAATGATGAAACTCTAGATGGTGCTCCCAAAGAAGCCGACATTGAAAAAAACGTCAATATTGATTTATCTAAGATGCATTTAAACGGATTGACCAAATTGTATTGGGGATTCACAGGTTCAACTGGCACAGATACTGAAACTAATTTGGTAGTCTTCGAATCAGTCCCATCAATCGTTGAGGCTGACACTACTTGCAAATTGTTTGATATCACTCACGCTGACGGTAGTGGCAATCCTCGTGAAGTTGGCGATTCTGGTAAAGTCAACAATGGCGATAAATTATCGCTTGAATACGATCTAAAATACCTCAGTGGTTCACAAGATTGGAAATCAGTCGCTGCGGACATTGATTTACCTACCAATATTACTTACAACAGCGGTCAAATCACTTATACTGACGGTACGACTCAAAATCTTTCGGTCAGCGGAAATTCAACCAATGTGAAAGCAACCTTGAGTAAAGATATTTCTTCTACTAATAAGTTGGCTAAAATCACCTTTACTGGAACTGCTAAAGCTGACGACAATACTGTTTCAACTCCAGTAGCTAGTCAACATGCTAGTTTTATTGGAACTAACTTGCAGAAAAACGTTATGTCACCAGCATTTACTATCGTTCAACCAAAAACATTAACTTTGACAGCTAACAGCGAAGACAATCAAAAAATTCAAATTTCCGGCCAAACTAACTTAGGTGGTATTGTAGCTTACAAGCCAACTGACACGCTTGATGATTCCAAGATTACTATTCATCGAATCATCAATGGCTCTGAAACACCGGATTCAAGCGATGCACCACTTTTAGGAACTTTGAATTCTGATAGTTCAGCCGACACTTTCAGTTACAATATTTTGGCAAAAGACTTAACTGAAGGTAAAAATACCGTTTCCTTCTACGCCGAAGATGAGAACTTTAACAAGTCAAACATTATTAGTTATACAGTTAATGTTGTCGGTGATTTGATCGTCAACGCTGCTCAAACGAGTCACTTTCAAACTGTTCAAGAATATCCAACTAATCGTGTAATTCATCGTAGTAAGGACTGGTCTTTGACAGTTAATGATCAACGTGCCAAAAATTCTACTTGGACTTTGCAAGCTCAAGCAACATCCCTTTCTAACGGTTCACAAACTTGGGACAATGGTGGAATAATCTTTGTCGATAAAGATGGCAATATCTACCCAATCACCAACAAAGTCGCTAACATTGCCAACGGCACCAAATCTCAAGATGCGGAGCAACAATTCGACATCGATGATAGTTGGGGTCACGATAACGGAATCCTATTACAACAAAGTGGCATCGAGCCCACTGGAACATATACTTCTACCATTACTTGGACTGCCGTTGATGGCATTAAAAATATTGGCTAGACTTTCATTATTTTGCTAACAAATAGTGAAAGTCTTTTTTTGTATAATAGTATTAATTACTTACTCGGAGGTTCCTCTTGTTGCCCTTAAATAAAAATAGTATTTTATCTCATTTAAACTCTCCTGTTTCGATTCAGGTCTTCGATAAAATTGATTCGACTAATACTTTTTTGAAACAAAATTTTACAGATTTTTCGTCTGAGTCCCCTTCTCTAGTAGTAGCTAATTCCCAGTCTGCTGGTTACGGAAAATTTAAAAGAACCTTTTTTTCTCCTAATTCTGGAGTTTACTTCAGTATTCTTTTGCCACATCGATTAGTTAAAAATCCTAATTTACTAACTCTGGCAGCTGGAGTGGCTGTTTGTTCTGTTTTGAAAAAAATAATTTCTAGTGGAAACTTTTCTCTAAAATGGGTCAATGATATTTTGATAGACGGACTCAAATGTGGAGGTATTTTGGCAGAAAACATTTCCGATGATAAGGGCAATTCAGCTTTTATTATCGGTATTGGAGTAAATATCAACGTTAAACAATTCCCAGATGAATTAATCGGAATCGCCAGCAACATCTCACAATCTGAAAAATTTAACCGTAATTTCTTCATAGCTGAGGTAATTAATTTATTTTTAGAACTTTTATCAGGAAATCAACAGATCATTCCCCAATTTCGTTTACTCTGTTCTACTTTCGGACATCGTGTTGAAGTTGTTAATGGTAAACAAATAGTTGTTGGTCAAGCAGTTGACGTCGATGATTCAGGAGCTTTGATCGTCATTGATGACAAAAAAAATCACCACCTATTCAATAGTGGTGAAGTTTCTAAGATTAGTATTTGATTTTACAAAAGATTAAGAACTGCTTTGACACTAGCGTATAGCATGAAGACTACTACGAACCAGCCAGTAATCGTCAAGAACCAAGAATGGTGATATTTGCCAATGATGTCTTTTTTCTTAGCAGCAATCAATAAGATAGCTAGAGAAATTGGCAGGATGAAACCATTGATAGCTCCTACTACAACTAGAATCTTAGCTGGTTCACCGATAAAGTAAAAGACTACAGTTGAAAAAATAATGAAGCCCATCACTAAGAGACGATTGTAGCGAGCCATTTTTGCTTCCGACTTTTCTTTTCTAGCATAATTTAAAAAGGAAATTGAAGTAAAAGTTGAGCCTAAAGTAGATGTCATTCCGGCCGCAAATAGTAAGAGTCCGAAAAATTTATAACCGAAGTTTCCAGCGGCGTATTTAAAAATTGAAGCAGCAGGATTACTTGGATCCAGTTTATAACCGACACTAACGACTGCTAATCCGGCTAAGAATAAGAGCACTCGAATCAAGGAAGCAACACCGATACCAGTGATGGCACCTTCGTTAACGTATTTCAATTCCTTTTCACCCTTCATTCCGCCTTCAATCAAACGATGACCTCCGGAGAAAGAGATATATCCACCAACAGTCCCACCAATAATAGTTACGATTGAATAAAAGTTGATATTAGTTGGCATAAACGTGTGTGTCACGGCTTGTTGATAAGGAACAGCCATAACGCAGATGATATAAATCAAAATACCGATTTTTACGACTGCCAACAATTGAACTGTTCGATCAACGACTGTCATGGCATTCTTAGCAACGAAGATAGCAATCGCAATACAGGCAGCAATTACCGCGCCGTTTTCAGGAGAGATTCCAAACAAAACATTTAATCCTAAACCAGCCCCACCGATATTACCGATGTTGAACAGAAGTCCCCCAATGGCAACTAAAAATGACAAGACATAACCTAATCCTGGTAAGACTTCGTTAGCAATAACTTGAGCTCTTTTGCCACTGACGACGATGATGCGCCAAACATTCATTTGAACGATGAAGTCTACAATGATACAAAGTAAAATTGCAAAACCAAAGTTTGCTCCCATTTCGCCTGTAAAAGTCGCTGTTTGAGTTAAAAATCCTGGCCCCACAGCTGCCATCGCCATCAAGAACGCTGCACCCATAGCTATACTTCGTGGAGAACGAGTTGGAGTCATCTTTGGATCCACAAATTCTTTTTCTTTCTTATCCATAATTCTCTTTACCTTTTTCTATAGTTTAGAAGGGAACAATTTCAATCCCAGCATCAATTAATGTGGCTCTCAATTCAGAAACAATATTTAAAGCCTGCTGGTTATCGCCATGGACACAGATTGAATCTGGTTTTAGAGGTATTTTCGTTCCATCAACAGCAATTATTTCTTCATTCTCAATCATGGTCTTGACTCTCTTAGCCACTTCTTGAGGGTCCTTGATGACTGCATTTGGCAATGAGCGACTGACCAAAGTTCCATCATCATTGTAATTGCGGTCGCCAAAAGCTTCTTGAGCATAGGGAATGTCCATTTCTTGAGCAGCTTTGATCAACTCAGAATTAGCTAAACCATAAATCGGCAAATCAGGATCAACTTGTTTGATTCCTTCACAGATGGCAACTGCCAAATCATGATCCGTGGCAGCCATGTTGTAAAGAGCCCCGTGCGGTTTCACATGCTGCAATTTCTTGTTAGATGTGAAGGCCATCAAAGCACCAACTTGATAAGTAATCATATTCTTCACTTCTGATGGTTTCATTGCCATTTTTCGACGACCAAACCCTTGTAGATCAGGAAATCCGGGATGAGCACCGACACCAATGCCAGCTTCTTCTGCTAAAGCGACGGTTTTTGCCATTACGTCTGGATCTCCAGCGTGAAAACCACAGGCAATATTAACTGAACTAACTAACGGGATAATTTCAGAATCTCTTCCTAAACTGTATCTACCAAAGCTTTCTCCTAAATCACTATTCAAATCAATTTTTGTCATGATGTCCCCCTATTTTTAAATTGCTTAATTGGCTAAATTATCCAACCAACTAATATCAGTATGGTTAATTTTATAATCAGGCTCTTCAATCACTTGCATCAAAAAGTCTAGATTAGTCTGAACTCCATCAATAACTGTCTCTTCTAGAGCTTCTGACATTTGACGAATCGCCGTTTCACGGTCAGAAGCAAAACTGATGATTTTGGCAATCATCGAATCGTAATATGATGGTACTTTATAGCCTTGATACAAAGCACTGTCTGTTCTAATTCCGTGACCAGCTGGCAAATGCAGTGCTTCAATCTTACCGGCAGTTTTGGCATTGATCCGGCATTCCAAGGCGAAGTTGTGTTCATGAATTTCTGCAAAAGGAATCGGTTCTCCTTGGGCAATTTTGATCTGTAAGTCAATCAAGTCAACATCACTAGTCAATTCCGTGATTGGATGTTCAACTTGAACTCGAGTATTCATTTCCATAAAGTAAAATTCTTCAGGACCATTGACCAAAAATTCTATTGTCCCCAATCCTTCAAAATCAATATCTTGAGTTGCTTTCACTGACACGTCATACATTTGTTGACGTGTTTTTTCGTCTAATGTACTAGCAGGTGCTTCTTCGATAACTTTTTGATGGCGTTGCTGCAAACTACAATCTCTTTCTCCAATAGCAATTGCGTTACCAAATTGATCAGCCGCAACTTGGACTTCAATGTGACGTGGATGGGCCAAGAATTTTTCAAGGTACATGTGCGAATCTCCAAAAGACACTTTGGCTTCAGCTTGAGCTAAATCAAATTCTCTTTCTAAATCCTTTACATCTCCAACAACACGCATCCCTTTGCCACCACCACCGGCACTAGCTTTGAGCATGACTGGATAACCAATTTTTTCAGCGGCAATTTTGGCATCGTTAAGGTCTAAAAAATCACTCTTCGAACCAGTAATAACAGGAACACCAGCTTGAATCATCGTCTCACGAGCTGTTGATTTCTCACCCATCATCGCAATAACTTCTGAACTTGGACCAATAAACTTAATACCTTGTTCTTCACATAATTTGGCAAAATCAGCATTCTCTGACAAGAAGCCATATCCAGGATGAATCGCATCAGCTTGGGTGATTTCAGCTGCAGCAATGATACTATTTTGATTCAAGTAACTATCTTCTGGATTTGGTCCCCCGATACAAACTGCTTCATCAGCCATGGCAACGTGCATCGCATCTTTATCGGCCGTCGAATAAACTGCCACGCTGAGAATATCCAAAACCTTACAGGCGCGAATAATTCTTACGGCAATTTCTCCGCGATTGGCAATCAATATTTTTTTCATTCAAACAACCTCATTTCAACATGAACAGTGGTTGGTCATATTCAACTGGATCACCGTTTGACACAAGAATTTTATCAACGACACCATCTCGATCAGCTTTTACTTCGTTCATCATTTTCATAGCTTCAATAATCGCAATCGATTGACCTTTTGTTACTTTGTCACCTGGTTTTACTAAAGGGGCTTTATCAGGCTGTTCGGATGAATAAAAGGTTCCCACGAATGGTGCTGTGATGGTTTTTTCCTCTGATGTTAGTTCAGGACTTATTGTCTGTCGTGGAGCAACATTTTCAGAGCTAGTAATATTTCGTTCTAAAACGATATGACCTTCTTTGTCATCAATTTCTAAATGACTCAAACCTGCTTTATTCATCAATTCAATCATTTTTTGAACTTTATCTAATTCCATTTCATTCATCCTCCTTATTTGTTAGCTCGAATCAAACGACTAATTTTGATAGCATTTCGTCTAATTGGTCCAATCGGTTCAATGTAGCGTCCGGCATACCATTTTTCAAAAGTATCGTTAATAACTTTTTGCTGCTGAACCAATTTTTCAACTGCCGTATCTATATCAGTCAACACAAATTTGAATTGCTGGCCTTGTTTCATTTGGACAAATCTATTCAAATCGGCACGAATAATTGTTCCAATCACCGGATAGCCACCAGTCGTCTGACGGTCAGCTAATAGAGCAATTGGACTACCATCACGAGTGATCTGAATATTGCCCAAGACCGTTCCCTCTGACAACAAACTCTTTTTAGGAACTTCTAATTTGGGACCGTTGAGGCGATAACCCATTCGATCCATCTGTTCTGATATTTGATAGATTTCACTTTGAAATTGTTCTTGAGTTTTTTTTGAAAACATCTCCCAATGCGGTCCTTTGACGAAATGAATTTCCGTAACTTTTTCTGATTTAATAACGATTTTTCGAGAACTTAAGCTAGGCATCACTACACTATCTCGAATTGGTATCGTATCGCCGGTTTCTAAAGCTCGTCCATCGAGTCCACCCATTTTTGTTCGTAAAGTTGTTGAGCGACTGTCCAAAACCGGTTGAGTAATAACACCGCCGTTTGAAAAAGCTAAGTAACCGTAATTGCCTTCAATCACCGGACCTATTTTTAAAATAGAACCTTCAGCTACTTCCACTACTTCATTTTGCAATATCGGTTGATCGTTCAAAGTAGCATTGACTTTGCCACCAGTTAAAGCAATAAAGGAATCGCAAGCAAATCGTAAAGTCGGACCAGTTGAGACAAACTCCAAAGAAGCTGAATTACGATGATTATTGACTAACAAATTAGCTAATTTATAACTAAACCTGTCCATCGCACCAGATTCAGGAAAACCTTCAATTTGATGATTAGGACGTCCCAAATCCTGAACAGTAGTCGATAATCCCGGTTGAATAACACGAACAAAATTAGCCATTATCAATGTCTCCTTCCTTGATAACCTTTAACGAATACTTATCGGCAGCATCCAACTGCTGGATTCTTCGATATTCTTCTGCATCGATGGGAACGAAACGAATATAATCACCAGAACGATATTTCAACTGTGGTCGGGCTGGATCATATAACTTAACTGGGGTCCGCCCTAAGATACGCCATCCGCCAGGAGATTCGACTGGATACATTCCCGTCTGAGCTCCAGCAATACCGACGCTCCCAGGGGCAATACTTTTACGAGGAACCTCAAGTCTTGGCATAGCGATTTTTTCAGGAACTGAACCCATATATGCGAAGCCTGGCAAAAAGCCCATCATATAAATAAAATAATCCGTCCCAGAATGCAATTTGATCAATTCTTCAACACTGATAGAAGCAAATTTAGCCACATCTTCTAAGTCAGGACCATATTTTGGACTATAAAAAACAGGCAGTTCAATAATTGACCTGCCCGTTTTTGTTAGTTCATTTGAATTTACAATGATTTCATCAATTTGATTAACTAATTCTTTAAAAGAAGTTAAGTCAAAATCAAAATTGACGGTTAACGTATGATATGCAGGTATGACACCCGTAACCCCAACCGCCTTTTGTTCGATTAGTTCACGAGCTATATTTTGGATTAGTTTATTTTCTTCAACGTTGATCTGTTCGGGAAACTCGACTTCCAAAGACTGCTCGTTTACTTGAAAATAACTGTAATCCATCATAAATACCCTCCATAAATTAAAAATAAATTAATTTAATTGTAATATTGTTTCTTAAATGAATCAATAAGTATTTTTTTCTTTTTATTCAAATAAGTTTTCTCTGATTGATTGTGAGTACTGTGCTAGCTGGTTTTGCACATCAGTTCCTCCTTCAGAAATAATTTTGACTACGGCACTGCCAATAATGATTCCATCAGCAATTTCGGATAGTTTGCGTGCTTGTTCCGGTGAGTGGATTCCAAAACCAATTGCGGCTGGCAAATCGGTTACTTGGCGAATCCTTTCAATGGTCTCTGACAAGTTTTGAATAGCAATTTCATCCCTAATTCCAGTCACACCAAGAGATGACACTACATAAATAAAACCAGTAGCATTTTGCGCTATCTTCTCTATTCTGTCAGCAGACGTTGGCGCAATCAAAGGGATCAAGGCAATATCATATTCATCAGCATAAGGTTTGATTTCAGCTTGTTCTTCTAAAGGTAAGTCGGGAATAACTAAACCAGAAATATCTAGCTCTTGGCATCTTCGACAAAATTTGTCATAACCATACTTAAAAGGAATATTCGCATAAGTTAGAAAAACTAGTGGAATCGAACTAGATTCCCTAACTTTTTCAACAATTTCAAAAATCGTCTCTGTATTAACACCGGCGCTAAAGGCTCTTAAGTCTGCTGCTTGGATCACTGGTCCGTCAGCCACTGGGTCGGAAAAAGGAATACCTAATTCCACAATATCAGCACCATTTTTGGATAACGTTAGAATACTTTCAACGGTTGTATCAAAATCCGGATCATCGGCTACAACAAATGGAATAAACGCTTTATTATTTTGAAACACTTCTGTCAAATTAGTCATCGATATCTACCCCTCTATACTTAGCAATTGATGAAACATCTTTATCTCCACGGCCAGAAACTGTGCAAACAATGATTTGATCTTTAGACATTTTTGGTGCAATTTTTTGAACGTATGCTAGAGCGTGGCAACTTTCAATCGCTGCGATGATACCTTCGGTTTTAGCAATGTATTCAAAAGCATTGACTGCCTCATCATCTGTAATCCCAACATATTGAGCACGTTTTAATTCCGCTAAACGAGCATGTTCTGGTCCAACTCCTGGATAATCAAGTCCCGCTGAAATGGAATAGACTTTATCAATTTGACCATCGTCATTTTGTAAGAAGAGTGACTTCATCCCGTGAAAAATCCCAACTGATCCACGTTCAATCGTTGCGGCAGTCTGGTCAGTATCGACACCTTTTCCAGCCGCTTCACAACCAATTAGTTGTACACCTTCATCATCAATGTAATCGGCAAAACTTCCAATGGCATTACTACCACCGCCGACACAGGCAACTACCATATCTGGTAATTTACCTTCGGCTTCCAGAATTTGTTGCTTCGATTCTTTACTGATGACACTTTGAAAATCGTGCACCATTTCAGGGAACGGATAAGGTCCAACGGCTGATCCTAAAATATAAAAAGTATCATCGACTCGACTAGCCCACTCTTGCATTGTGGCATTGACAGCATCCTTTAAGACCATTGAACCATTAGTAACAGCATGGACTTTGGCGCCGAGCAATTGCATTCGATAAACATTCAATTTTTGTCTTTCGGTATCTTTTTTACCCATGAAAATCTCACATTCCATCCCAAACAATGCTGCAATCGTAGCCGTGGCAACACCGTGTTGACCGGCTCCTGTTTCGGCAATCAAACGAGTTTTGCCCATTCTCTTTGCAATTAAAGCTTGGCCGATAACGTTATTGATCTTGTGAGCTCCGGTATGATTCAGGTCTTCACGTTTCAAGTAAATTTTGGCTCCACCAAGATCTTTGCTCATTTTTTCTGCGTAATATAGTAATGATGGTCGGTTGGCGTAGTTGTTTAGCAAATCATGAAACTCTGCCAAAAATTCTGGATCATTTTTGTAACGATCATAAGCTTTAGAAACTGCATTGATCTCATTGACTAAAGTTTCAGGAATGTACTGACCTCCAAATTGACCATATTTTCTAATATCAGTTGTATCTTTTTGCATTTCTTTCATAGGAAAATCCTCCGATTATAATTGATGTACTAATTTGACTATCTCATTGATTTTTTGAGGATCTTTTTGATTGTCAGTTTCAACACCTCTCGATAAATCAACGAATTGTGGTTTTATTGCTTTAACCGCGCTTGTTATATTTTTAAAATTTAAGTTTCCAGCAATGATTAGAGGTTGGGAAAAATCATTTTGATAATCTTGCCATTGAACTCTTTTTCCATCCCCTTTACCGCTATCAAGCATGACGTAATCGGCTTGGGTTTTTCGTATTTGATCAGGTTTGAAAACTTTGATTACAGGAATATTTTGTTGTTGAAGTTTTTCTATGACTGTTTCACTTTCTGATCCGTGCAGTTGAATCATCGAGACAGCTTTGCTTTTTATAACCTTGTGCATCTCTTCTAATGGTGCATCTACGAAAACTCCAACACTGGGAATTTCTTTATTCAGTTTTTTTCTCAAGACCATGGCCTGTGATAAATTAATTTGATGCCGACCGGGAGCAAAAATAAATCCAGCTAGATCTGGTTTTGCGATATTTATGGCCTCAATATCTTTTGGTGTCATCAGTCCACATATTTTAATTTTTGTCATAATTTACACACTTTTGAAATCATTGATAATTTCGGCTTTATTATTAGCTTTCATAAATGTTTCACCAATCAAAACTCCATTGATACCTGCGTTTTTTAAAAGTTTAATATCGGCTTTTGTCTTGATTCCACTTTCAGCAATCACGGGAATACCGGCTGGAACTAATTGTTTTAATTTAAGGCTATTATTGAAATTGACTGAAAAATCTTTTAAGTTGCGATTGTTGATGCCAATAATTTCACTTTTAGCTCGTAAAGCCCGTTTTAATTCAGTTTCGTCATGTACTTCCACGATGGCTGCTAGACCTAATTCTTTGGCTAATTTTAAATAGTCCCTCAGCTGTTCATCTGACAAAATTGCTACTATCAATAAAATCAAACTGGCTTGAGCAATTTTTGCTTGATAAATCATATAAGGATCAATCGTAAAATCCTTGCGTAAAACCGGTAAGTTAACTTCTTGTGTAATTTGTTGTAAATATTTTAAATTACCTTGAAAATAATCAGGTTCAGTCAAAACAGAAATCATATCAATCTTGTCGGCTTGATATTCTTGAGCTATTTTCAAATATGGAAAATCTTGAACAATTACACCCTTTGACGGAGAAGCCTTTTTGATTTCGGCAATAAAGGTCAATCCTGGTTCTAACAACTTATCAACAATCAGCTGTGGATTCTTTGTTGGAATTTTTTGGCTTTGTTGTTTGAGGTTGTTCAAACTATGAATTCTTTTTTCAGCAACTATTCTCTTTTGGGTTGCCGCTACTAAGTCGTCTAATATCAAGCTGCAACACCCGCTTCAGTTAATTTGATAAATTGATTTAGTTTCGCTAATGCCTGTCCACTGTCGATAGTTTGTCTAGCAATTGCAATAGCTTGTTGAATCGAAAGTTCCGGTCTAGCTGTATGAATGGCTAAGGCTGAATTTAATAAAATGATGTCTCGTTTGGCACCACTTTGACCGTTCAAAATTTCTAAAGTGATTTGGGCATTTTCTTGTGGTGTGCCACCGATAATTTGATTTTTAGTTGCCCGATTTAAGCCAAATTGTTCCGGAGTTATTTCGTATTTTTTGAATTTGTCACCATGTACTTCCATCACTGTAGTTGGTGCAGAAATGGAAGCTTCATCGAATCCATCTTGACCATGAATTACTAAGGCATTTTCTACACCCAACTGATGTAAGACCTCTGCCATCGGTTCTACTAGACTTTCATCATAAACACCTAATACTTGGCTATTAGCGTGAGCTGAATTTGCCAGTGGACCTAAGATATTAAATAAAGTTCTGATTCCTAATTCTTTTCTGATTGGGGCGACAAATTTCATTGCTTTGTGATATTCCTGAGCAAATAAGAAACAAATGCCGATTTGATTGAGAATGGCTTCACTTTGTTTAGGATCAACTTGAATCTTGACACCAAGAGATTCTAAAACATCAGCGGCACCACTCTTTGAACTAGCAGCTCGATTGCCATGTTTAGCAACTGGAATTCCACTGGCCGCAACGACTAAAGCTGAAGTAGTAGAGATATTAAATGAATTTGAATGATCCCCACCAGTACCAACGATTTCTAACACTGGTTCATCAGCGTGAAAGTCCAAAGCTCGGTTTCTCATAGCATTGGCAGCTCCGGCAATTTCTTCTACAGTTTCTTTTTTCACACTCAAAGCGGTTAAGAAACTAGCAATTTGAACGGGACTAGTTTTACCCGTCATTATTTCATCAATCACTTGGTTAGTTTCTTCAAAAGTTAAATCTGTACCTGCAGTAATTTTTTTAATAGCATTTTCAATCATTTTTTCTTCCTCCAAATTAATAGTTTGTTAATTAATTTGAAGTTTGCCATCGTCTATCATTTTTCATAAGAAAGCCTCCTTGAGAATAAAAAAAATCCGTCCATAAACAATTAAGTTTAAGGACGGATTACCCGCGGTGCCACCTTATTTTAATGGAGAAAAATAGAGTATACCAAAAATATACTCAAATTCTTCATCCATTACTCTTAGCGAAGGACCAACATCCTCCCGACAACTTACGTATGCCAGACGTCTTCCCGTACTATAATTTCGGGGAAACCCTCGATGGTCCATTTAATTATCTGCGTTCGACTGCCATTCTCAGCACCGGCAATTCTCTGGGCGTGCACAATAATCTTGATCTCCATCTCATCGGTTTATGGACGAATTAATTTGTTGTTATGAGATTAAATCTTAATTTTATTTTTGTCAACAGTTAAATTGGAATTTCTTTAATTTTATTAAAAATCACAAACGTTTTTTAGCAATTTTTTCTGTAGATTCATCAAAAGCTACAAAATAAATTCGTGCATCCAAATTAAATTTCTTCACGTTTTCCATAGCAATATTAATAGCTTCTTCTAGTGGATAACCATAAACACCAGTGCTTAAGAACGGAATGGCTAAAGAATTTACTTCTAATTTTTGAGCCAGCTTCATAATTGATTGGTAGGCAGTTGCTAGTAATTCAGCTTCGCCATGTTCACCATCTTGATATCTAGGTCCAACCGCATGAATGACATAATCAGCGTTCAAATCAAATGCTGGCGTATAAACAACTGTCCCTGTTGGCGTACCACCAAATTTCAACATAGCTCGACCAAGATCTGGACCTGCTTTTTTATTAATAGCTCCATCAACGCCACCACCCGGCACTAAAGCTGAATTGGCCGCGTTGACAATGGCATCCACATGAAATGGTAAATAAGCAATATCACCTTTAATAACTGAAATTTTTTCCATCATACTAACCCCCTAGAGAGCGTATTTTTCAATTGCTTTGGAGACTCCGTTTTGGTTATTAGTCTCTGTTACCACATTAGCACATTTTTGAACTTCAACTGGAGCATTTTGCATTGCAACACCTAACCCAGCAATTTTTAACATCGAAACGTCATTGAAATTATCGCCTAAAGTCATCGTGTTTGCCAAATCCAATTGATAAGTTTTAGCCAATTCACGTAAAGCTTTTTCTTTAGAAACATTGCTGTTAGTGATTTCTAAATAATTGGGTTTTGATAAGTAAAACGAACTATTTGAAAAATCTGACCGCTTGAAGTAATTTATAGCTTTTTGAATTTGTTCAGTTTCGCCAATCAACAACAATTTGTGAATTGGTACAGTATGTTCTGCAATTAGTTTTGGCAAGCTCTTAACGATTGGATTCATCTTAGTAATATCAGCTTCAATTTGAATCCACTTGTCTAAATCACTGACATACCAGTCAGAACCCGAATATAAATTGACAGAGATCTCTGAGAATTTATATTCAAGAATCGTAAGCATCTCTTCTACTTCAGGTACATTCAATTCATGGCTTAAAATAGTGGTATAGTTCTTATTCTGCAAATCTTTAACGACTAGAGCACCGTTGTAGCAAGCAATTGGATTATCTAGAACATCCAAATCTGAAGCAATTTGTTTCATCCCTTCAGGAGATCTAGCCGAAGCCAAAACAAATGGGACATCTCTTTGATGTAATTTCTTAATAGCAGTTTTTAAGCCTGTATCGATCACATTTTTGTCATTTAAAATCGTTCCGTCAATATCGCTTAAAATCAGTTTAATTTCACTCATCTAAAACCCTCCTCTATTTCCATTATGACATGAACAACTTGGCGTTGCTAATAACGTTTCAGAAATTATCCTATATGCTAAAATTAGAATGATTATAGGAGGGGCGGATTATGAATGGACTCGTTTCATACATGAATGAACTCCAGAGGATATCAGCTTATTGGGGAATCATTACGTTAATTCTTTTTGGTATCTTCTTGGGACTATGGCTTTATGAACCACGCCGATTAATAAATGGAATTACTTTTACGATTTTTTTTATTAGTTTTTTAGCCGAACTAGCAGTTTTGATTTTTAGTACTGCCAATTTGATTTTTATCACCACAATGGGAATACTTTTCTTAGTTATCGTGGGTATCATCGTAATTACTTTAGCTATGATGTGGCTACTTCTCTTGTGGAATGCCTTTATCGTTTGGAAAAGGGAAAGTCACACCTTATCCAATATGTTGACACTATTATTAGCGATATTTTTAATCATCTTATGGTTCGCCAATTTGTTCATGGCTGGACATTCAAGATTCTTACCTGATTGGTTCAACACTTTGATAGCCGGACTCCCGGTCATTGGTACTTACTTAGTAATTTGCTCGTACAATTTCTTAGTAAATGTTCTACTATATCAATTCCTACCCAGACGATACAAAGCCAATTACTTAATCGTTCTAGGCGCTGGTTTGATCAATGGTGACCAAGTTTCGACCCTACTAGGCAATCGTATCAAAGCTGCTATCAAATTTGCACAAAAGCAAGTTAAAAAAGGTCGTCCTGCACCCAAAATCGTCTTTTCCGGCGGACAAGGACCCGATGAGAAATTATCTGAAGCTCAAGCAATGGCTGAATTTGCGATTACTCAAGGTTGGGACAAAAATTTAGTCCTTTTAGAAGATAAATCACGCAATACTTTGCAAAATATGCAGTATTCTAAAGCATTGATTCAAAAGGACTTTGGCAGTGACAAAGCTTACATCAAATTCTTCAGCAACAATTATCACATCTTTCGGGCTGGAATTTATGCTAAAATGGCACACTTGGCCGCAAATGGTATCGGTGCACCAACTCGTTTTTACTTTTTGCCCAATGCTTTAATTCGAGAATTTGCCGCTATTTTCTTGATGAACAAGAAACGTCATTTCATTATTATTAGTGGGATTGCACTCATCACTTTACTAATGGTTCTTATCACTATTTACACCGGTTTTGCCGTCAAATAAAAAAAGAAGCTGTCAGAATTTATGCATTATTACTCTGATAGCTTCTTTTTTAATAATTACGTTGCAAAATAAAATAGGCACTTCTAATTTTATCTGCTGCTTGTGATCTTTGGTGGACAAATTTAAATTTCTTATTCAATTCAGCTGGTACGTCAATTCCATGTGCTAATTTAAAACTGACTGAATGACGACCATTTTTATTCAAACTATAAATAACGCTAACTTCTAGCCCATTATCGTAATAAACTTGTGACCAGCGAACATTGTTGGCAGCAAAGTCACTGACTTCTAGAGCTTTGTAAGGCAAATTTAAATCTCGTTCCTTCAAAATTACTTCAATTCGATTCAAAATCTCGGGTACTTCATCAGCTGGCATAGTAACTAATTCATGTTGGTATTTATTCCAAAAAAATCTAGCCTCATTAGCACGTAATTTAGCTAAATTTTTGGCAACTGGGGAATCCTCCAGACCCGTTGTTTCTATATTTTCAAAATTTACTTTATATGACATTTTAGACCTCTTAAATCCTTTGTATACATAATGACACTTAATATTATAACTTCAACTACTACTTGATGTTTGGATTTTATGCTTTCTTAATATTAAGTCTTGTTTACAAAGATTTTAAAAATCTATAACTTTTTTTCCACAACCACTACCGTATAACCGGGTACATTGAGTTCCTGTCCCGTCTTTTGATAACCATTCTTCAAAAGAAATTTCTCGCTCTTGGCATTTCCTTTAGCAAAGGCTAATTCTACTTTCGACAAACCTTGCTTCGTTAATTCCTTTTCAATTCCGACAAATATCTTGGACCCTATTCCCTTACCTTGAAAGGCAGCATCGACCATAAAGAAACCGATCCAAGCAGTTTTTTCATCAGGATAACCGCTAATCAAATCTAAAACTGCCACTAATTTATCGTGATCATAAAAACCAACATAGTACTTATCATCCATCGTCTTATTGGCAGGAACAACTTTAATATCTTCCAAAATAGTATGGCGATTAGGACGTGGTGGACAGAAATTATAATAACTGTCATTACTCAAAACTAACCTCAAAACGTGATCAGCATCTTGAGGTTTGAGTCTTCTCACTTGATAACTTGTGGATAATTTTGTCAAATCAATCATTTTTTCTCCTCTTTTATCCTCTTTAAGACTAAAATGGCTTCCTTAGTGTTCAAGAAGTACTTATCGCGTATCAATTTTAACACTAATTTTGAATCGTTGTGATTACGGACTATCTCCTTAATTTCACTAACAATCTCTGGAGTATCAAGAATTGATTGAATCTTTTGTTTACTACGTTTGCTGTAATGAAAATACAAATATAAATTGACGATAATAATCAGTGCTAGTAATAGCCAGAACATCGATATCCTCCAATTTTTTCCTTAATTATAACAAAAAAACATCCCTCGCATTGAGAGATGTTTTTGAACCAAAACTGGAAATAATAAATATTAACGTTTTGAGAATTGTGAAGCCTTACGGGCTTTCTTAAGACCTGGTTTCTTACGTTCCTTCATACGAGGGTCACGTGTTAAGAAGCCTGCTGACTTAAGTGATGGTCTGAAATCAGGATCAACATCAAGTAGGGCTCTTGCGATACCATGTCTAATTGCTCCAGCTTGTCCTGAGAAGCCTCCACCGTTAACGTTAGCAATAACGTCATAGCTGTCTGCTGTTTCAGTGACATCTAGAGGTTGTTTCATATCAGCAATCAAATTGTCAAAAGGAATGTAATCTTTGACATCACGTTTGTTGATAGTAATCTTTCCGTTTCCGGGTACTAGGCGTACACGAGCAACTGAGTCCTTGCGACGACCTGTTCCGGCGTATGATACTTGTGCCAAATTCTTTTCCTCCTTAAATTAGTTTGTTGATATCCAACATTTCTGGATTTTGTGCTTGGTGGTTGTGTTCTGAACCTGCATAAACATGCAACTTCTTGATTTCTTGACGACCAAGAGTGTTCTTAGGTAACATACCGCGAATTGAGTCTTCAACAAAGAGTTCTGGCTTTGTATCTCTCTTTTCACCGGCACTAATACTCTTCAACCCACCTGGGTGATCTGAGTGAGAATAATAAATCTTATTCTTAGCTTTCTTACCTGTTAATCTAACTTTATCTGCATTGATGACAATAACATTATCACCTGTATCAACGTTAGGTGTGTAAGTTGGTTTGTTCTTACCTCTAAGAATAGAAGCAACAACAGATGAAAGTCTACCTAAGACAACATCTTCACCGTCGATTACATACCATTTACGTTCAACTTCACTTGCTTTTGCTAATGGTGTTGTACGCACTTTAATTTCCTCCAGTTTCTACGTCTGTTTGACAACTCAATAAGTTTCCGGGGCTTATCGTGGGGCAAACAATACCAGTTACAATAATACTGTGATTTTCATTGTAAGTCAATAATTATCCACAGATTAATCATAAAAAACTTCTTTTAAATATAGCCCACTAGCAGGTGCTGTTCCTCGTGCTTCTTGACGGTCTTTCACTTCAAACAACCTCAAGAAATCGTGTACATCTCTGCGCCCATTACCAATCTCTAACAGAGTAGCAACCAAGATTCTAACCATATTATATAGGAAGCCATTGCCTGTAAATTCGAAAACTAATTCGTCATTCTTCCCATTATACACGCATGTCGCCAAATAGATAGTCCTAACTTTATTTTCAATCACACCACCCGAAGCGGCGAAACTCGTAAAGTCATGCTCACCTTCCAAATCTTTGAGTGCCGTTTGAATTTTATCCACAGATACTTTATATGGATAATGGCCTGTGTAAAACCGCTTGAAAGGATCAGTATAATATCCACAGTCAACTCGATATTGATAAGTTTTTTTCTTAACTCCGAAACGCGCATGAAAATTCTCATCGACTATTTCTGAATCTTTCACTAAAACGTCCAGTGGCATCAAAGAATTAATCGCTCTTAACATATTTTCTGCTGGAATTTGCCCTGGATAGTCAAAATGGATCACTTGACCAAAAGCGTGGACTCCAGCATCAGTTCTGCCAGAACCCACGACATTAACGTGCTGTCCTTTGGTCATTTTAGTCAAAGCTCTTTCCAAAACTCCTTGAACTGTTCGTAAATCATTTTGTCGTTGAAAGCCATGAAACTTAGTTCCATCATAAGCTATCGTCAATTTATATCTCGTCATAAATTAATAACTCCGTAAAAATAATAAAATAACTGTCAAACCTAGCATGAATAAAATTGTCAAAGTATCACGTTTTTCCCATTTCAAAACTCGATACTTGCTCCGACCTTCTCCATCCTTATAACCACGAGATTCCATAGCGATTGCTAAATCATAAGCAATTGAAAAACTGCTAACAAATAAAGGAATCAAAATAGGTACGAATGACTTGATCCGCTTGATCAAACCACCTTCCCCAAAATCAACTCCACGAGCACGCTGAGCATCCATGATTTTAGTTGTCTCATCAACTAATAACGGCACGAATCTTAATGCAATCGACAACATTAAAGCTACTTGGGTCACTGGAAAATTAACTTTTTTCAATGGCTTGAGAATGCTCTCGATTGAATCGGAAATTTCTATCGGGGTAGTCGTTAATGTTAATAAAGTCGAAATGAAAATAATCAATACAAACCGCATAAAAATATAGCCTGCAATCACTAACCCATCTTTGGAGAAAGTAAATATTCCCCAATGCCAAATAGGATTATTACTAGGCGTGAATAGCAATTGCAACGCGACTGTAAACAAAATCAACCAAAAAACTGGTCTTAAACCTTTAATAAAGAAGCCAAAATTGATTTTTGACAAGTAGACAGCAAAGATAACGAATGCTAATAAGAAAGCATAAGATGCACCGTTATTAGCTAAAAAAACTATCCCCACAAAATAAAACGTTAATAAAAATTTACCTCGAGGATCTAGGTGATACAATAATGAATCCCCAGGTAAATACCTTCCCAAAATTATCTTATCCATTTAATCACCTAACTGTTGTTTAATTTCTTTTCCTAAGGCTGTAATCGTAATAGGCAACTTATCGAAGTGAAAACCTTGGCTGCTAAGTTCCCTAGCAAATTCAGCACTCTTAGGCAATGACAACAGATCCTCTTTTAGTAAATCTTGTTGATTAAAAACATCTTTTGGCAAACCAGTCGCAACGAGTTTTCCACTGTGGATAACTGCCATCTCATCAGCAAAATTAGCCACATCATCCATATTGTGCGTGATCAAGATAATTGTCTTACCTTTCAGTTGTAAATTCTTGAATAAATTCATGATTTCAAAACGCCCAACTGGATCCAAACCAGCAGTCGGTTCATCTAGAATAATAGTCTCCGGATCACTTGCTAATACGCCAGCAATCGCCACACGACGCATCTGACCACCAGATAAATCGAATGGCGACTTTTCCAAATAAGACTCGTCTAAACCAACTAATTTTATCATTTTTTTGGCTGCTGCTTTAGCTTCTCGTGCACTAGCTCCAAAATTCATTGGACCAAACATAATGTCTTTTTGAACTGTATCTTCAAACAACTGACTCTCAGGAAATTGAAAAACCATACCAATATTTTTACGCAATGATTTAAGATTCTTATTGTTAGTTTCAGAAGTGATTTTGCGGTCACCGACTAAAATTGTTCCTGAAGTTGGCTTTAACAAAGCATTGATATGACGAACTAAAGTCGACTTACCACTACCAGTTTGCCCAACGATAGCCGTAAATTTTTTATCTTTGATCGTCATTGAAACATCATCTAAACCAAGACTCGCTGTTGGACTATTTACATTATAAGAATGTGTTACATGCTCGAATGTAATTTCCATAATTGTTCCTTCAACTCCTCTTCATTTAAATACCCTTCAGGCAACTTTACACTATTCCTTAGTGTTTGGACTAATTGACTAGAAAATGGTTCCTCAAGTCCAAATTTAGTCAAATGAGGCCCAATATCATAAATAGACGATGGTGTTCCTGCTTGTACAATTTTTCCGTCATTAATAACGACAATTCGTTGTGATAATTCCGTCTCTTCAATATCGTGCGTAATAGAAATAATCGTTAAATCTTGCTCCTGACGTAATTTTTGAACTAAATCTAAAACTTTCTTTCTACCATCAGGATCCAACATGCTAGTAGATTCATCCATAATAACGATTTGCGGTTTAGTGGCCAAAACTCCGGCAATAGCGACACGTTGTTTTTGTCCACCGGACAATGATTGAGGATCGCGTGTTTTGAAATCTGACATCTTCACTAAATCTAATGCTCGATCAATCTCTTTAACCATCTGTTCTCGGGGCATACCTTGGTTCTCAAGTCCAAAGGCCACATCATCTTCTACGGTTGCTCCAACAAATTGATGATCTGGATTTTGAAAAATAATACCAATTTTAGTTCTGGCGTCCCAAATGTTTTCTTCGTTAATGACTTCCCCATCAATAACAATCGTTCCAGAATCTGCTTCAATCAAGCCATCAATTAATTTAGTCAAGGTAGACTTGCCACTCCCGTTTTTCCCCACAATTGAGAGCCATTCATTCTTATAAATATCTAATGACAAATCATTGATAGCTGGTGTTTTTGAATCGGGATAAGTATACGTTAAATTTTTTATTGATATGATTTTTTCCACAGCGTTATCTCCCTAAGCGTGTGACATACATTTATAATACCAAAATTTGAGTAAAAAAAAATCATTCGACAAATTAGTGTCCCCTTTTAAAGAGATCTCAGAGATAGACTTAGCCTAAAGGCCATCATCTTAACACTCACTAATTCATCAGAATGACTGATTTTTTAAATATTAATAAACAATTATTATTAAACTAATTCAATAACAACCATTGGTGCAGCATCTCCACGGCGTGGAGTTGTCTTCAAGATACGTGTGTATCCACCATTACGTTCTTTGTAACGAGGTGCAATATCACTGAAAAGTTTTTGAAGAGCTGATTGTACAATAACTGCATCATCATCTTCTGTAATGTTAGCAACTTCGTTTCTAACATAAGCAGCAGCTTGACGACGAGCGTGCAAATCACCGCGTTTACCTAAGGTTATCATTTTTTCTGTTGTACGACTAATTTCTTTAGCACGTGTTTCAGTAGTAACAATGTGTTCATTAATGATTAAATCAGTAGTTAAATCGCGTAACATAGCTTTTCTTTGTGAACTGTTACGTCCTAATTTACGGTAGCCCATGTCTATACCTCCTGTTTGAATTTGATAGTATTAGTCTTCTTGCTTCAATGACAATCCAAGATCAGCAAGCTTTTCTTTAACCTCAACAAGTGACTTGCGTCCAAGATTACGGACACGCATCATATCTGCTTCGGATTTTTCAGTAAGCTCTTGCACAGTATTAATACCGGCACGCTTCAAACAATTATATGAACGAACTGACAAGTCAAGTTCTTCAATAGTCATTTCAAGCTTCTTCTCTTTTTGAGTTTCCTCTTTTTCAATCATCATGTCAGCACTCTTAGCTTCTTCAGTAAGGTTTACAAAACTGTTTAGATGTTCTGTAAGAATCTTAGCTGACAAACTAATAGCTTCGCGTGGTCCAATTGAACCATTTGTCCAGATATCGATTGTTAATTTGTCGAAGTCGTTTCTCTTACCCACACGAGTGTTTTCAACTTGATAGTTAACTTTTTCTACAGGTGTAAAAATAGAGTCAACTGGAAGAACACCAATAGGTGTTTCGTCCGTCTTATTTTGTTCTGCAGGAGTATATCCACGACCATTTTTAATTGTCATTTGCATGTGGAAATGTCCACCCTCAGCAACAGTACAAATAAATTGTTCTGGATCGAGGATTTCTAGGTCATCATCAGCTTTGATATCTTTAGCCGTAACAGTAGCTGGGCCAACAATGTCAACTTCAGCTTTTAAGCTGTCTTCAGCATAAGACTTAAGCTTTAATTTCTTCACGTTAAGCACAATTTGCGTAACGTCTTCAATTACGCCATCAATAGCTGAGAATTCATGCAATACACCATCTATTTGAATATCAGATACCGCTGTACCAGGAAGTGATGCTAACAATACTCTACGTAATGAATTACCTAAAGTTGTACCATAACCTCTTTCAAGCGGTTCAATAATATATTTACCATAACTACTGCTTTCTTCAACAGAAGTAATAGCTGGCTTTTCAAATTCGATCATTCGGTTAGTTCCCCTTTCAAAACGAAATGTGTGTAGCGTAGTTCATATGGGTATACAACCATTCTATACACGACGACGCTTTGGAGGACGAGAACCATTGTGAGGAACTGGTGTAACATCACGAATAGCAGTAATTTCCAAACCAGTAGCTTGTAGTGAACGGATTGCAGCTTCACGACCAGAGCCTGGTCCCTTAACAGCTACTTCGACTGTTTTCATACCATGTTCCATTGATTCTTTAGCAGCAGCTTCTCCAGCCATTTGTGCAGCAAATGGTGTTGACTTACGACTACCCTTGAATCCTAATGCACCAGCTGATGACCATGAAACGGCATTACCGTTAACATCAGTGATCATAACAAGTGTGTTATTGAATGTTGAGTGGATATGTGCCACGCCAGATTCAATATGCTTTTTAGTACGGCGTTTACGACCTTTATTTTGTGCCATGATTAACCTCCTATCTTATTATTACTTCTTCTTACCTGCAATGGCAGTCTTCTTGCCCTTACGAGTTCTTGCGTTATTCTTTGTGTTTTGTCCTCTTACTGGCAAACCACGACGATGTCTCATACCACGATATGAGCCAATTTCTTGTAGTCTCTTGATATTCATGCTTACTTCACGACGTAAGTCACCTTCAACACGTACCTTATCAACTTCTGCACGAATCTTATCTTCTTGATCAGGAGTTAAGTCTCTTGTACGGATGTCTTCTGATACACCGGCATTTTCAAGCACTTTTTGAGCTGTTGTATTACCGATACCAAAAATGTATGTTAGGGCAATAACGATTCTCTTATCACGAGGTAAATCTACACCTGCTATACGAGCCATTAATCAATGCACCTCCTATTAAATTATCCTTGTCTTTGTTTGTGCTTTGGATCTGCTGAGCAAATTACCATGACGCGACCGCGTCTTTTAATTACCTTACAGTGTTCGCACATAGGTTTAACGGATGGTCTTACTTTCATATTGAGGAACCTCCATTCCATTAAAAAACTTATTATCTATATCTATATGTAATTCTTCCCTTGGTTAAATCATAAGGGGATAATTCCACGGTAACCTTGTCACCGGGTAAAATTCTGATATAGTGCATACGGATTTTACCTGACACATGGGCTAGAACTGTAGCTCCATTTTCAAGCTTTACCTTAAACATCGCATTAGGCAATGTTTCTGAAATTGTACCTTCTACTTCAATGACATCTTCTTTTGCCAAAGATATTAACCTCCATACGGGATGAAATTATTCTGCATATACTGGCGAATTATACAATAATTTTCCGTACATGTAAACATTCAAAGCAAAAAGTCTTACAAGTTTTGTAAAACTTTTTTAACTTCGTTATAAACTTCATCTATTTCTTGTTCACCATTGATCTTGTACAACAAGTTTAGCTTGTCATAAAAATCAATTAATGGTGTATTCATTTCAATATTAACTTTTAATCTATTCTTAACTGTTTCTGGTTTGTCATCCTCACGTTGATAGAAGTCATGTCCGCCACAAACGTCACATGTTCCTTCAACCTTAGTAGGATTGTATACTTTATGATAAGTTGCCCCACAATTAGAACAAATATATCTTCCAGATAAGCGATCAACTAATGTTTCAGGCTTTACATCAATATAGATGACAGCATCTATTGGTTTGTTTACATTCTTTGCAATTGTCTGTAAAGCGTTAGCCTGTTCAAGAGTTCTCGGAAATCCATCTAACATATATCCGTCTTTTTGAACATCTTCTTCAGATAAACGTTCTTGAACGATACCTTCGGTAACATCATCTGGAACAAGTTCACCTTTGTCGATGAATCCTTTAGCCTTTAGACCAATTTCTGTCTTATTAGCCATGGCTGCTCTAAACATGTCACCAGTTGAAATATGAACAACTTTAAAATCTTCAACAATCTTTTCAGCTTGAGTACCTTTACCAGCACCAGGTAATCCCATCAATACAATATTCATTGTCACATCTCCAATTATCTAATAAATCCAACGTATTCACGCTTCATCAAAAGACCACGTAATTGACGATCCATTTCCAAAGCAACACCAACGATAATCAATAAACTAGTACCACCTAATCCGATGGATTGAGGTAAATTGAATAAGTTAGCAGCTAGTAATGGAAGTAATGAAACCAAACCTAGGAACGCAGCTCCGACAGTTGATAGTCTCATTAATACACCTGACATGAATTTAATTGTTTCATTACCAGGCCAAACACCAGGGATATAAGCCCCTTGTTTTTGTAGGTTTTCTGCAAGCTTCTCAGGATTTACTTGAACAAATGCATAGAAGAATGTAAATAATACAATCAACAATGTATAAATTATCGAACCTGTTGTAGTCTGCATACTGAATATTTCTGTTAATACTTGATACCATTGATCTTCACTATGATTTGCTTGGAACGCCATCAAAATAGTTTGTGGTGTAACAATAAATGAACTAGCGAAGATAACAGGAATAACACCAGCAACGTTAACCTTCAATGGTAGAAAACTTTCACTACCACTACCTGCAGCACGTCTTGTGTATTGAATTGGAATTCTTCTATTTGCTTGTTGTACATAAGTAACGAACTGTACAACGATCAAGATGATGATCACAAGACCAACCAAGAATCCAATATTTTTAGCAAGATCAGCTGAGCTAGAATTAGTAATATAATCACGGTAAATTTGTTGGAGCCCATTAGGGAATCTAGCAATAATACCAGCGAAGATAATTACTGAAACTCCATTACCTAAACCTTTATCAGTAATCTGCTCACCAATCCAAGTAAGAAGCATTGTACCACCAGTTAAGATGATTCCAATTGTAATGAAAGCTTTCATGTTAGGTGATTTAACTAACCCTAACCCACTTAATTGGTTAAAACCGGCAGTAATACCGATTGACTGAACAAAACCTAAAACAATCGTCAAATATCTCGTTACTTGATTTAACTTTCTACGACCTACCTCACCTTGTTTGCTCCACTCAACAAACTTTGGAATAATATCCATTTGCAAAAGTTGAACAACGATTTGGGCCGTAATGAATGGTGAAACACCCATTGAGAAAATAGAGTAGTTTGAAAGACCACCACCGGTTACAGTATCCAATAGTGGAACTAACCCTGTAGAACCAACTTTATCCATTGCCGCGGCATTAACGCCAGGCACTGTGATTTGTGATCCCAAACGATATATAACAAGTAACATCAAGGTAAAGAAAATCTTTTTACGGATTTCTTTGACCTTTAGAGCATCTCTGATAGTTCTAAGCATTAGATCACCTCTACAGTGCCACCAGCGGCTTCGATTGCTTTAGTAGCTGCGGCTGAACTCTTAGCAACTTTAACAGTTAACTTAGCACTAACCTCACCGTTAGCAAGCAACTTAACACCATTATATTGTTTTTTAATGATTCCGGCTGCCTTCAATGTTTCAGCATTTACTTCAGCACCATCATTAAACTTACTTAAATCACTTAGGTTAACAATAGCATATTCCTTACGGTTGATGTTATTGAATCCACGTTTTGGCATACGACGGAAGTATGGCATTTGTCCACCTTCAAAACCTACACGTGTCTTACCACCTGATCTAGCTAATTGACCTTTTTGACCACGACCAGCAGTTTTACCTGTACCACTTGAAGTACCACGACCTAGACGCTTTCTAGCATGTCTTGAGCCTGCACTTGGCTTAAGTTCGTTTAGTTCCATTATTGCACCTCCTAATCTTTTGTAAATTTATTAATCTTTAACTTCTTCAACGCTTACTAAATGAGCGATTTTTCGTACAGCACCACGAATTGCAGGATCATCCGGCTTAACAACAGAACTTGAAACTCTTGCGAGTCCTAGTTCTTTAACAATTGTACGTTGAGCAGGAAGGCGGTGAGCTGCACTTCTAATTAGAGTAATTTTAAGTTTAGCCATCATTACGCACCTTTCTTCTAGTTAAGCAATTCTTGGGCTGAGATACCGCGCATTTCAGATACGCTTTCGGCAGTCTTAAGTTGTTTTAGTCCATCGATTGTTGCACGAATTACGTTAATAGGTGTATTTCTACCTAGTGACTTACTTGTAACATCACCAACACCTGATAATTCGATAACGGCACGAACAGCACCACCAGCAGCAATACCAGAACCTTCTTCAGCAGGCTTCAACAAGATTCTACCAGCACCGAAAGTACCGATAACTTCATGAGGAATAGTTGAGCCAACCATAGGAACACTGATTAGGTTCTTCTTAGCATCTTCAACAGCTTTACGAATAGCTTCTGGAACTTCTTGAGCTTTACCAGTACCGAAACCTACGTGACCATTCTTGTCACCAACGATTACGATAGCAGCAAAACGTAGACGGCGTCCACCTTTAACAACCTTAGTAACACGGTTGATTGAGACAACGCGATCTTCTAATTCTAATTGAGATGGATCGATATATGTCATAAATTTGGTTTCCTCCTTCTAGAATTTTAGCCCATTTTCACGAGCTGCTTCAGCAAGACTTTGTACACGACCATGGTATAGGTAACCGCCACGATCAAATACTACGTCGCTGATCTTTGCTTCTTGTGCTCTTTGTGCAATTAATGCACCAACAGCTTGAGCTTGTTCAACTTTTGAACCGTCTTTAACTTCTTTATCAAGAGTTGAGGCACTTGCTAGCGTTACACCCTTTACGTCATCAATTAATTGAGCGTAAATGTTTTTATTCGAACGGAATACGTTTAAGCGTGGGCGCTCAGCAGTACCAGAGATTTTGGCACGGATGCGTCTTTGACGTCTTTGACGTGCTTTGTTTTTGTCTGGTTTTGTTATCACAATTTTCACCTCATGGATTTATTTACTATTTACCAGTTTTACCTTCTTTACGACGTACATATTCGCCAACATAACGAATACCTTTACCTTTATAAGGTTCTGGAGAACGTACATCGCGGATTTCAGCAGCAAATTGACCAACTTTTTGCTTACTAATACCTGAAACGTTAACTTCTGTGTTTGAAGGTGATTCTACTTTGATACCTTCTGGTGTGTCCATAACAACTGGATGTGAATAACCAACTGTAAGTGTCAATTGATTACCTTTAACTTGTGCACGGTAACCAACACCTCTTAGTTCAAGCTTCTTTTCATAACCTTCTGTAACACCAATAATCATGTTGTTTAAGTTAGCACGCATTGTTCCGTGAAGTGCTTTATCATTTTCGCTTTCACGTGAGAACTTAGCTTCCTTATCATCAAGAGTTAACTTGATTTTTGGATCAAAATGTCTTGTTAATTCACCCTTAGGGCCTTTAACAGTAATGTTTTCATCTTTTTGAGTAATTGTAACACCTGCAGGGATTTCAATTACTTTTAAACCGATACGACTCAAATCAGTGCACCTCCTTACTTTTTAAGTATATTACCAAATATAAGCGATTACTTCTCCACCAACGTGTTGAGCGCGGGCTTCTTTGTCAGTAATAACACCTTTTGAAGTTGAAAGAATAGCGATACCTAATCCGTTAAGAACCTTTGGCACGTTATCTGAATCAACATAACTACGTAGACCTGGTCTTGAGATACGTTTCAAGCCTGAGATAACGCGTTGTTGATCTTTACCATATTTCAAGAAAATGCGAAGTACGTTTTGTTTGTTGTCTTCAACTACTTCGTAATCCTTGATAAATCCTTCATTCTTAAGAATCTCTGTCATACTCTTCTTGATGTTTGAAGCAGGAATTTCTAGAGATTCATGTTTAACCATGTTTGCATTACGAATACGTGTTAAGTAATCTGCAATAGGATCTGTCATGACCATTTGATTTGCCTCCTTTTTAAATTAAAAATTTTACCAGCTAGCTTTTTTCATACCAGGGATTTGACCTTCATGAGCCAATTGACGAAGGCAAAGTCGGCAAAGCTTGAATTTACGATATACAGAATGTGGACGTCCACAGCGTTCGCAACGTGTATAAGCTTGTGATGAGAACTTTGCGGGTCTATGATTACGTACGATTTGTGATTTCTTAGCCAATGAATTTACCTCCTATTTATTTTGTGAATGGCATACCGATTTGTGTTAATAGTTCACGTGATTCTTCATCTGTATTTGCTGTTGTAACAATAACGATGTCCAATCCACGGATCTTGTTAACCTTATCGTAGTCAATTTCTGGGAAAACCAATTGTTCTTTGATACCTAGTGTATAGTTACCACGACCATCGAATGAACGTGTTGATACACCACGGAAGTCACGAACACGTGGTAAAGCAATATTGATTAATTTGTCAAGGAAGTCATACATGCGGTCACCACGTAGAGTAACTTTAGCACCGATTGACATACCTTCACGAAGTCTGAAACCAGCGATTGATTTCTTAGCTTTTGTGATCAAAGGCTTTTGACCAGCAATCAAGCTTAGTTCTTCAACAGCTTCGTCAAGATTCTTTGAGTTAGCAATAGCATCACCAACACCCATGTTCAAAACAATCTTTTCAATCTTAGGTGTTTCCATAACTGATGAATAGTTGAACTTCTTCATCATTGATGGTGTGATTTCACTAACATATTGTTCTTTTAATGCGTTAGCCATTTAGTTTTCTCCTTTCTTATTTATCTTCTTTATCAGTTGTCTTATTTACAACTTTAACGTTAGTTGCGCTAATAGGTCTTTCAACGTCAACAATTCCACCTTGTGGTTGTGCGTTAGTTGGCTTAGAGTGTTTCTTTACAACGTTTACGCCTTCGACGATAACTTTGTTTACAGCAGGCATAGCTTTTTTAACTACTCCTGTTTTACCCTTAGCGTCACCAGCAATAACTTTGACATTGTCTCCAGTTTTTACAAACACTATTCAGCACCTCCTGAATTTAATTGTTCTTTTTATAGCACTTCTGGTGCTAGAGATACGATCTTCATAAAATCGTTATCACGTAGTTCACGAGCAACTGGTCCAAAGATACGAGTTCCTCTAGGTGTTTTATCAGCATTAATAATAACTGCAGCATTTTCGTCAAATCTGATATAAGAACCATCAGCACGGTGAGCACCTGAAACAGTTCTTACGATAACTGCCTTAACTACATCACCCTTTTTAACAACGCCACCTGGTGTTGCTTGTTTGACTGTAGCAACGATAACATCACCGATGTTAGCAATCTTACGGTTTGAACCACCAAGTACTTTAATAGTTAGAATTTCACGAGCTCCAGAATTATCTGCAACTTTTAGACGACTTTCTTGTTGAATCACGTTTTGGCCCTCCTCTCATCCGTTATAGTCTAGATCTTAACTGCTTTTTCAACGATGTCTAATAAACGGAAGCGCTTTGTCTTCGACAAAGGTCGAGTTTCCATGATACGTACAATATCGTTAACTTTAGCTTCGTTGTTATCGTCTTGAACGTAGTATTTCTTAGAATATCTTACACGCTTACCATAAACTGGATGTTGTTTTCTTGTTTCAACAACAACGACGATTGTCTTATCCATTTTATCTGAAACGACACGTCCTTGATATACTTTACGATGGTTACGAGTTTGTGTTTCGCTCAACTTGATATCCCCTTCCTGTTTATTATTTTTCGTTATTCTTTTCGTTTTGAGCTGTTCTTAATCTTGCAATGTTCTTTCTTACAGCTTTTAGACGAGCTGTGTTTTCCAATTGACCTGTGGCTTGTTGGAAACGCAAGTTGAATAGTTCTTCTTTATATTCTTTAACTTTGTCTTGCAATTGAGCAGCAGTTAGCTCTTTGATTTCACTAGCCTTCATCAGCGCCACCTACTTCCTCACGTTTTACAAACTTAGTTCTAACGGGTAGTTTGTGTGATGCAAGTCTTAAAGCTTCACGAGCAACTTCTTCAGAAACGCCACCGATTTCAAACAAAATCTTTTCGCGTTTAACTGGAGCTACCCATCCAGCTGGAGCACCTTTACCATTACCCATACGAACACCTACACCCTTAGCAGTGTATGATTTATGAGGGAAGATTTTAATCCAAACCTTACCACCACGCTTCATGTAACGAGTCATAGCAACACGGGCTGCTTCAATTTGTCTATTTGAGATCCAGTTTGAGTCAAGTGACTTCAAACCATATTCACCAAATGTAACAGTTTTTCCGCCTTTGGCTTCTCCGCGCATCTTACCACGGAATTCACGACGGTGTTTTACACGTTTTGGTACTAGCATAGATTATTCTCCTTTCCCTTCAGTTTTTTGATCGTTATGTTGTGGCTTTGCAGGAAGAATTTCACCACGATAAATCCAAGTCTTAACACCTAGATTACCGTATTGAGTCGTTGCTTCAACCCAAGCATAATCGATATCTGCACGCAATGTGTGCAAAGGAACTGTTCCTTCTGTATGCCATTCACGACGAGCCATATCAGCACCGTTTAAACGACCAGAAATTTGTACCTTGATACCTTTAGCACCGGCACGTCTTGAACGTTGAACTGCTTGACGTTGTGCACGTCTGAAAGCAATACGAGCTTCAAGTTGACGAGCGATACTTTCACCAACTAATTTTGCATCTAAATCAGGTTTCTTGATTTCGATGATGTTGATGTGAATACTTCTCTTAGTTAAATTGTTTAGTTCATTACGTAATTTTTCAACTTCTGAACCACCCTTACCGATAACCATACCTGGTTTAGCAGTATGAATTGAAACTGTAACGTTCTTAGCAGTACGTTCGATTTCTATTCTTGATACGGAAGCATTTGAAAGTTTGTCTTCAATATACTTACGAATTCTAAGGTCTTCATGTAAAAATGTTGAAAAGTCTTTATTGTTTGCATACCATTTGGCATCCCAGTCACGGATAACACCGACACGGAATCCGACTGGATTAATCTTTTGACCCACTCAAGTTACCTCCAATACTATTCTTTTTCACTTACTACAACTGTAATGTGACTTGTTCTCTTGTTAATTGGTGATGCTGAACCCTTAGCTCTAGGACGGAAACGTTTTAGAGTTGGTCCTTCGTCTACGAATGCTTCGCTAACGAATAGGTTTTGTGCATCTAAATCAAAGTTATGTTCTGCGTTTGCAATTGCTGACTTAAGAGCTTTAGCAATAATTGGAGAGCCTGCTCTAGGTGTGAATTGCAAAATTGCAAGTGCCTCAGCAGCATTCTTGCCTCTGATTAGATCAATAACAAGGCGAGCCTTACGGGGTGCAATACGCACGTTAGTAACTCTAGCTGTTGCAGATGTAATTTCTTGTTCTGCCATCATTTAAGTCTCCCTTCTTATTTCTTAACTGTCTTCTTGTCATCAGTTGCATGACCATGGAAAGTACGTGTAGGTACGAATTCACCTAATTTGTGACCAACCATATCTTCTTGGATATAAACTGGAACGTGCTTACGACCATCATGAACTGCGATTGTGTATCCTACGAAACTAGGAAAAATTGTTGAACGTCTTGACCATGTTTTGATAACTGATTTCTTATCAGAGTCTTGTTGAGCATCGATCTTCTTTAGAAGGTGTGCGTCAGCAAATGGTCCCTTTTTTAAACTACGACTCATCTTATGTCCTCCTTATATTATTCTAATGAATAGTTTACTTACCTTTTCTATGACGAACGATAAGCTTTTCAGATTTGGCATGTGATGAACGAGTCTTCTTACCCAAGGTCTTCTTACCCCATGGTGACAATGGTGATGGATGACCGATAGGAGCTTTACCTTCACCACCACCGTGTGGGTGATCGTTAGGGTTCATAACTGAACCACGAACTGTAGGTCTCATACCTAACCAACGCTTACGTCCAGCTTTACCAATCTTAATAAGTTCATGTTGTTCATTACCAATAGCACCAACAGTTGCGCGGCAAGTTGAAAGGATCAAACGAACTTCACCAGAAGGCATACGTAAGATTGAATACTTACCATCTCTACCTAACAATTGGATTGAAGCACCAGCTGAACGGCCTAGTTGACCACCCTTACCAGGTTTCAATTCAACGTTGTGAAGTGTTGTACCAACAGGAATATCAGCAAGTGCTAATGCGTTACCTGGTTTGATATCTGCATCTTTACCAGATTCAATAACTTGTCCTACTTCTAGACCCTTTGGAGCCAAGATGTATGATTTAACACCATCTGAATAATGAATAAGTGCAATATTAGCTGTACGGTTAGGATCGTATTCGATAGCCTTAACTGTAGCTTTAACACCGTCTTTGTTACGTTTGAAATCAATAACACGGTATTTTTGTTTGTGTCCACCACCACGGTGACGTACTGTAATATGACCGTATGAGTTACGACCAGCTGTATGGCTTTGTGATTCTAGAAGTGTCTTTTCAGGAGTTGTCTTTGTGATCTCAGAAAAGTCAGAACCATTCATATTACGACGACCGTTTGTGGTTGGTTTATACTTGATAATCGCCATTATTTGACCTCCTTATTTATTCTTCGTCAAAAATCTTAATTTCATCTGAATCTGCTGTAAGAGTAACGATAGCCTTACGACGTTTTGCAGTAAAACCTTCGTAACGACCTTGGCGCTTCTTCTTACCAGAAACATTCATGATATTTACTTGCTTAACCTTAACACCGAAAATTTCTTCAACGGCTTGTCTAACAAGAACTTTGTTAGCATCTAGAGCAACAGCGAAAGTATATTTCTTGTCGTTCATAGCATCCATTGAGCTTTCAGTAATAATAGGGCGAATAATTACGTCTCTAGCGTTCATTATCCAAGCACCTCCTCAATTTTAGAAAGTGCTGCTTTTGTAACAACTAACTTGTTTGCGTTAATAACGTCAAGAACGTTAACACCTTCTGGTGCAACAACCTTAACTTTATCAATGTTTCTTGCTGATAAAGCAACATTGTCGTTACCATCTTCAACAACTACAAGAGCCTTGTTATCAACACCTACTGTATTTAGTAATTGTGCAAAAGCTTTTGTACTTGGCTTGTCGTATGAAATTGAGTCAATAACGATTAAGTTACTGTCAGCAGCCTTTTGTGAAAGTACAGACTTCAATGCCAAACGGCTAACCTTCTTAGGAAGGTGATAGGCATATGATCTTGGTGTTGGGCCGAATACGACACCACCACCTACCCATTGAGGTGATCTAATTGAACCTTGACGAGCACGTCCTGTACCCTTTTGACGCCATGGCTTTCTTCCACCACCACGTACTTCGGAACGGTTCTTAACATCATGAGTACCTTGTCTCATTGATGCACGTTGCATGATTACTGCATCTGTAACAACACTATCGTTTGGTTCGATACCAAAGATTGCATCTTGTACTTCAACAGCACCGTTCTCAGCACCGTTATCTTTGTAAGCTGTGATTTTTGTCATAACTCATTTCCTCCTTCCTATTTTTGATTAGCTTTAATAGCTGTTTGGATTTTAACTAATGATTTGTTTGCACCGGGAACATTACCCTTAATCATGATTGCGTTACGTTCTGCATCAACTTTGATGATTTCAAGGTTTTGTGTAGTAACACGGTTATTACCCATAACACCTGGAAGCATCTTTCCTTTGAATACACGGTTAATGATGGCACCCATTGAACCAGCAACACGGTGATATCTAGAACCGTGAGTTTCTGGACCACGAGCTTGACCAAAACGCTTAATGTTACCTTGCATTCCGTGTCCCTTTGTTGTACCTGTAACGTCGACAATATCACCTGAATTAAATGTATCAACTGTTACGTTGCCACCTAATTCATAATCTCCCATTTCAACATCGCGGAATTCGCGAATGTAGTGTTTAGGAGTTGTGTTTGCCTTTTCTGCATGACCTTTGGCTGGTTTGTTTGATAGGACTTCACGTCTATCTTCAAAACCTAGTTGAACGGCTTCATAACCATCATTTTCAACTGTCTTAAGTTGCATAACAACGTTTGGTGTTGCTTCAACAACTGTTACGGGAACAAGTTCTCCGTTGTCAGTGAAAATTTGAGTCATTCCGACTTTTTTACCAAGAATACCTTTTCTGGCCATGTTTGCACCTCCAATAATTTATTTTTGATTAATTAATTGATTATAATTTGATTTCAATGTCAACACCAGATGGTAGATCCAACTTCATTAGTGAATCAACCGTCTTCTTTGTTGGGTTAACAACGTCGATAAGTCTTTTATGTGTACGCATTTCGAATTGTTCTCTAGAATCCTTGTGCTTGTGTGGTGATGCTAGCACTGTATATAGTGAACGTTCTGTAGGCAATGGAATTGGGCCTGAAATTTGTGCACCAGTTCTTTTTGCTGTTTCCACAATTTTGTCAGCTGATTGATCTAGAATACGATGTTCATAAGCCTTCAAACGAATGCGAATTTTTTGACTTGCCATGGGGTTACCTCCTTTTTGTCTCTTTCAAGATGACCGGCTCCGTGAAAATATCCGCCAGCCCTGCCGTGGCAAAGCGGCCGGGTGTGTCGCAACCTCTCACTTCTAAGCCGTCGATATTATTTCAATATCACTTTAGTACATACTTCTATGTGAAATAAGCACTCTTATAATATTACACGATGAACTCCACATTTTCAAGATTAAATCAAGTATTTTTTCAAATGAAAGACGCTTTCTAAAAAAATGTTTTTCAACTATACTCTAAAGATGTAGTGGAGGTGTAAATTGAATAATAATCTCGAATTTAGTTATAATAACAGGTTTTCACGAAATAATAAAGACAAAAGTTATTTTATTTTGTTCAAAGCTCAAGTTATCCTTAATGCACTAATCTTTTTCTGGTACAGTGCTGTAACCAAAAATCTCTTTTTATTTATCCCTATCTTTTTGAATCTCTTAGCCTTGTACCTAAAACCAAGTCCTGAAAAAATAATTGATCGGATAAATTATATTTTCCAACTATTCTTTCAGTCTGTTACGATTGCAGAATCATATCATTATTTGATCAGCGTCTCCATGCGACTATACAATTGGAACTTACCTTCCTCAATTGCATTACTACTCATTACTATGCTCGTAATTTACATTCCTTACATCAGAGTTTTCTTTGGTGCAATTCATAGTAAAACGTTACAGCTACTAATTAGTATCTTTTGTTTTGCAATCTTAGCAATGAATAATTTGAACCTGATTACTTATGGAACGATTTTGTACTTTAATCCTTTTCTATCATTAGTTATTAATTCTAGTTTTCTCGGAGGCATTACTTTTATGATCCTAATTCTAGTTTTAATGACACGCTGGGGGTACGGTCTTCCAAAAATGCGTTTATCAAAAAACGTCAATTGGGGTGTTCTCAGTTTAGTTTTAATTTTTAGCCTTTGGTTTGTACTCTGGAATGCATTTGGCAGTGGTAATGTTATTACTTCATTCTTCCACTTTAATTTTTCTGGTATTAATTTAAAACCACAATACATTTTAAGTGGTCTCGAAGCCGGCATTGCCGAGGAGTTACTTTTCCGTTATGCATTTTTAACTATTCTGTTAGTTGCCTTTAAAAACAGTCCGTTTCATATATTTTGGGCATCTATCATTAGTAGTTTATGTTTTGGCCTACTACATTTGGGAAACATATCTGCAGGACAAAATTTAGCTAGTACAATTGAACAAGTTATCTTTGCTTTTGGAATGGGACTATTGATGTGTGGTATTTATCTATACACTGATTTATTTTATTTGCCAGTTATCATCCACTTTTTATTGGATACGTTAGTTTTCAGTGTTTCTGGAGAATTAATGTCTGGTAAGGTCACAACAGCCGACAATATCTTGACCATCATTGAAACTTTAGTCTTCATCATAATTGCATTGTTATTACTAAAATCTGTTTATAATAGAAGAAATAGATCATTTAATGGATACTTCTCTTAATTGAGAAGTATTTTTTTGCATAAAAAAAAACGTAACGACGATTGTCATTACGTTTTTTAATTTACTAAATTAGTAATTATTCTTCAGGGTTTCCACCATTTTTCTTAATGATTTCAGCTTGAATTGACTTAGGAACCTTTTCGTAGTGATCCATTGTCATTGTAAATGTACCACGACCTTGTGTTGCTGAACGAAGTGTTGTAGCGTAACCAAACATTTCTGCAAGTGGAACGAAAGCATTGATAAGTTGTGCATTACCACGTGCTTCCATACCTTCAACACGTCCACGACGAGCAGTAACTTGTCCCATAACATCACCCAAGTAATCTTCTGGTGTAACAATTTCAACCTTCATAATAGGTTCAAGAATTACAGCGCCAGCTGACTTAGCAGCGTTACGTAGAGCCATTGAAGCAGCAATCTTGAAGGCAGCTTCAGATGAATCGACTTCGTGATATGAACCATCATACAACTTAGCCTTAACATCGATCAATGGATATCCGGCAAGAACACCATTTTCCATTGATTCTTTCAATCCTTGTTCTACTGAAGGGATGTATTCACGAGGAACAACACCACCGACGATAGCATCTTCGAATTCAAAGCCTTTACCTTCTTCGTTAGGTGTAAATTCAACCCAAACATCACCATATTGACCTTTACCACCAGATTGACGAACGAACTTACCTTGAGCACTTGTTTGTTGTGTAAATGTTTCACGGTAAGCAACTTGAGGTTCACCAACCTTACATGCAACGTTAAATTCACGTTTCATACGATCAACCATGATATCCAAGTGCAATTCACCCATTCCGGCGATCAATGTTTCACCAGTTTCAGGATTTGTTTCAGCTTGGAAAGTTGGATCTTCTTCAGATAGTTTTTGGATAGCAACATCCATCTTATCTCTATCTTCCTTTGAGTTAGGTTCGATAGAAACTTGGATAACTGGATCTGGAATATCCAATGATTCAAGGATCAATGGGTGATCAGTATCTGTTAGAGAATCACCTGTTGTAGTGTTCTTCAAACCGATAACAGCAGCGATATCACCAGAGAATACTTCAGGGATTTCCTTACGGTGGTTAGAGTGCATTTGTAGCAAACGACCAACACGTTCACGCTTGTTCTTAGTTGAGTTAAGAACGTATGAACCTGATTCTAGTGAACCTCTATATACACGAATGTATGTTAGACGTCCAACGAATGGGTCAGTAGCAATCTTAAATGCTAAACCAGCAAATGGCTTTGAATCGTCAGCCATAAGTTCAACTTCTGAGTCATCCTTAGGATCTGTAGCCTTATAAGGACGTACATCAAGTGGTGATGGTAAGTAGTCAACAACGGCATCCATCAACATTTGAACACCCTTATTCTTGAAGGCAGAACCTGCAAGAACTGGGAAGAACTTCAAGTTAATTGTTGCTTTACGAATAGCAGCACGGATCTCATCGTTACTGATTTCTTCACCTTCAAGGTACTTGTCCATGATATCATCATCAACATCAGCAACAGCTTCGATCAATTCAGAACGTTTCTTTTCAGCTTCAGCACGATATTCTTCAGGAACATCAACTGTATCCCATTTTGTACCTAATTCATCTTCGTCGTATAGATCGGCTTTCATTTCAAGCAAGTCGATAACACCTTCGAATTTGTCTTCGGCACCAATAGGCATTTGAATAGCATGTGCGTTAGCATCTAGTCTTTCATGCAATGTTTCTACAGAGTAGTCAAAGTTAGCACCGATTTTATCCATCTTGTTAACAAAGACGATTCTTGGAACACCGTATGTTGAAGCTTGACGCCAAACATTTTCTGTTTGTGGTTCAACACCTGATTGAGCATCAAGAACTGTAATAGCACCATCTAGAACACGGAGTGAACGTTCAACTTCGATTGTGAAGTCAACGTGTCCTGGAGTATCAATGATATTGATACGGTTGTTCTTCCATTCAGCAGTTGTAGCAGCTGATGTGATAGTAATACCACGTTCTTGTTCTTGAGCCATCCAGTCCATTTGTGAAGCACCATCATGTGTTTCACCAATTTTATGGATTTTACCAGTATAGTACAAGATACGTTCTGTAGTTGTAGTTTTACCGGCATCGATGTGGGCCATGATACCAATATTACGGGTATCTTCTAGTGGAAATTCACGTTTATTAGCCATGAAAAATTGTTTCTCCTCTCAAATTAACTAGTTTTAAAACTAGATCCTACCAGCGATAGTGAGCGAATGCACGGTTAGCATCGGCCATCTTGTGTGTATCTTCACGTTTCTTAACAGCAGCACCAGTATTGTTAGCTGCATCCATAATTTCGTTAGCTAGACGTTCGTCCATTGTGTGTTCACCACGTAGACGAGCATAACTTGTAATCCAACGAAGTCCAAGAGTTGTACGACGATCTGGACGAACTTCGATAGGAATTTGATAGTTAGAACCACCGATACGGCGAGCCTTAACTTCAAGAACAGGCATAACATTGTTCATTGCTTCTTCAAACACGTCCAATGGTTCGTTACCTGTTTTATCCTTAATAATATCGAATGCACGATATAAAATTGTTGAAGCAGTACCTCTTTTACCATCATACATCAAATGGTTGATCAAACGAGTTACTAGCTTTGAGTTGTACATTGGGTCTGGCAAAACATCACGTTTTGGAGCTCTACCTTTACGCATATTAAATTCCTCCGTTATTACATTATTTCTTTATAATAATTAATTGTTATTTCTTAGGCTTCTTAGCACCATATTTTGAACGACTTTGCATACGTCCATCAACACCGGCAGTATCTAAGGCACCACGAACAACGTGATAACGAACACCAGGTAGATCCTTTACACGTCCACCACGTACTAAAACAACACTGTGCTCTTGTAGGTTGTGGCCAATTCCTGGGATATATGCTGTTACTTCAATAAGGTTTGATAATCTAACACGGGCATACTTACGTAGGGCAGAGTTAGGTTTCTTAGGTGTCATTGTTCCGACACGAGTTGCAACACCACGTTTTTGTGGGGCTGGGTTCTTTGTGGCAACTTTCTTCATACTATTGTAGCCGTAGTTCAATGCAGGTGCATCAGACTTTGAAGTTTGTGACTTACGGCCTTTGCGAACTAATTGATTAATTGTAGGCATTCAAAGTTCCTCCTAATTATTTAAGTACACACATCCAGGTGGTTCATATTTGAGTAAAATAATAAACCACGTTAGTGGCGTACGTTATGAGCTTTATATTTAATAAACAAACTAATATTGCTGCCAATAAAAGCACGTCTATTAGAATACCATCTTAAAAATGCCATGTCAATGCAACCTTTCTAAAAAGTTATCCACATTTCAACGTAATCTTTAATGAGGTGGTTAAATTGATATACTTTTTATACTTATTATTTTTCATACTAGGAGCTTGCATTATCTCCTTTCTAAAAGTCATTGCACATGATTACCCACAGATCAGTCTTTCTCGGCGTTCTCATTGTGACTACTGCAGTAGGATTCTACGATGGTTCGAAATTATACCTATAATAGGTTATTTCATAATTCATGGTAAATGCAATTCTTGCAAAAATCAACTTAATTTTAGTAATCCGCTTCTTGAATTCATAGGTGGTTTGATGTCATGTTTTTTATTATATATTGATGACTTCTCTTACTTGCCCCTTTTTCTAATGTTAATTGTTTTAGGATTTAGTGACTCGCAAATTGCAAGAACAAGTTAGCCACTTTGGAAAAATAAAGAAAAGTTAAGATT
>OMJG01000256.1_pt1 | contig 41046 bp, 42 predicted proteins | sample 1646431 | NCBI WGS metagenome assembly OMJG01 (sample SAMN03771674, study PRJEB25209) | food metagenome | isolation source: Cotija cheese | place: Mexico:Jalisco,Michoacan | collected 2011-12-12
CCGACGACCTCCTGCATGCGAAGCAGGCGCTCTCCCAACTGAGCTAAGGGCCCAAAACTTACCCATTAAGTATAGCACTTTACTGCTAAATGTTAATGGGTAAATCGGCAGCTTACTGATGCCGAAGTCGCTTGAGTAAGTGTTGCCATAAATTTTGACTATCCGTTTGCAGCATGAGCCGTTGATATTGACGGCCCACGTACAAGGCAAAGAGACCGATCGTAGCCAATAAGATAGTCAGTGAAATGAGTTGTTCACCCCAATTGGCCGTGTTGTTAATAATCCGCATGGGCATGAAATAGGATGAAAAGAAAGGAATGTACGACAGAATCTTAACCGCCAAGGCGTCTAAGTTATTTTGGAAAGGGAAGGCTGCAAAGAAAGCTAGCATGCTCAGCATAACGACCGGTTGGGCAGCCTTGGAAGCATCTTCTGCTTTGGCGACCAGTGCGCCACTGTAAGCGGCGAGAATGGTATAAATCACAACGCCTAAGAACAAGAAGAGCAGGTTGATATTAAAGAGGTTATGGATAACGCCATTAATGAGGGCCTGGTTATCGGCCAACAGTGGCTTCAATGCGGCATTGTTCACGGCAATGGAATAGCCGGCCCAACCACCTAGTAGGTAGATGCCAATTTGGGTCAAAATCACCAACATGATCCCAGCAATTTTACCAACAAAATAACTCGTTGCCGTGGTGCTGGAGAAGATGATTTCCATAATCTTCGTGCCTTTTTCGGAAGCAATCTCCTGGGCTGTGATCGACGAATAGGTGATAAGGATGATATAGATCATGGTAATTAAAATCCAAAAAGAGATGGTTCGAGTTAAGTTAGTCGTGCCAGCCTTAGTGGCAATATGTTGCTTAAAGACAGGCGTTCGAGCTAACAAACGTTGTTGCTTGGCCGTTAATTTGGCATCTTGATAGTTTTGCGCCTGTTGGTACTGACTGAGAAAGTTTTGTACTTGAGCTTGTGTCCCACTGGAAAGAGAATTGTTGCCGTGGTAGTCGGCGCGAACCCGATCAGTAGTAGTGGAAAGGGTCAAGTAACCCGCCAAATGATTTTCCCGCATGGCTTTTTTTGCCTGCGTTGGTTGGGTGATTTTACGGTTGACGCCAGTGGCATGCTGTTTCAGGTAACTCTGACGTAGGGTAGTCGAATCACTAATCACAGCGATTTGCTTACTGCTGGCAGCGCTATCGGCACTGACGTAGCTAATGCCTACCGTTAGAGCGATCATCAAGAAGGGGCTAATTACCATGAAGAAAAAGCTCCAGGATTTAATTTGGCGTAAGTAGGTTTCGAGGGTCACAATCCATGTCTTTTTCATTGATCTTCCCCCACTTTCAAACGGAAAATTTCATCAAGGGTTGGCGGCTGTTGACTAAATTCTTCAATATAATGACCTTGTGTCAAAGCGTCAAAGATGGCGGGGCCAGCATTAGCGTCATCTAGATGTAGAAGATAGTGGTTGGCGTGTCGTGAAGTGACCTGTGTAACGTGTGGGAGTGTTGCTAAACGTTCAGAGGTCCAGTCCGTCGTGACATACAGTTCGGTCTTGCCGAATTGGTTACGGACGTCTTCTAGCGTTCCATGCAAGACGATATTGCCCTTACGTAACATCACCAATTGATCACATAGAGCCGTGACATTTTCCATATCGTGGCTAGAGAAAATAATCGCCGCGCCAGCTTGTTTGGCGGTGAGAATTGCCTGTTTTAATAAATCAGCGTTGACGGGATCTAATCCACTGAAGGGCTCATCCAAGATTAGCAGTTGGGGGTGATGGATCAAGGTACAGATTAACTGCACCTTTTGTTGATTCCCCTTAGATAGGTCTTTAATTTTACTACGCCGGGTACCCTTAACGGCGAAGCGGGCCAACCAGTCATCAATCTGTGGCCGAATGATTTTGGCAGATTGACCTTTGAGACGGGCCAAGTAAAGTATCTGCTGTTCGATGGTGAGCTTGGTCATCAGACTGCGTTCTTCGGGTAGATAGCCAATTTGATCGAAGTCGGTCGCTGTGATGGCGTGATCCTGCCACTGAATCTGTCCCTCGTAGTGAATGAAGTTTAAAATGCTGTGAAAGGTTGTGGACTTACCGGCACCGTTTTGCCCGATGAGGCCCAAAATTTGGCCTTGTGGGACGTCAAATAAAATGTCATTTAGCGCTTTGACGGGGCCAAAAACCTTGCTAATGTGCTGAATGCTAAGCATCATCTACGCTCCCCTATAAATTGATGACTTTATTATACGCGAAGCACGCGTTGAAGCCAAAAAAATCGCGAGTTATCAAGGCAAAGGAACCTGATAACTCGCGGTTGGTTGATGAGTTTAATTTCTATTCTGTGATTGCGCGTTGCTGTTGACTTGGGCCTGAGCTGGTGAAATAGCCCGATGTGGCCGCATATTGAAGATGATGTTCAATATCACAGCGGAGAAGCTCCCAATAACAACGCCATTGTTTAAAATAATTTGGAGCGATTGGGGAAATGCTTGGAAGATTTGAGGGTAAACGGTAACGCCTAGCCCTAAACCAATCGAAATGGCGGAGACCAATAAGTTATTGTTATCTTTAAAATCGACTTGTTGAAGCATCCGGATGCCTTGAACGCCGACCATTCCAAACATTACGATCATCGCCCCACCTAATACGGGGTCTGGAATAACGGTCGCTAATGCGCCAATTTTAGGTAACATACCCAATAAGATCAGAAATGCTGCGGAAAAGTACAGTGGTTTACGAGTTTTAACACCGGAGAGTTGAACAACCCCAACGTTTTCAGAAAATGTCGAATAGGGGAAGGTGTTAAATAGCCCGCCTAAGATAACAGCAATACCTTCTGCCCGGTAGCCGCGCTTCAGATCTTTTTCTTCTAACTTTTTACCCGTGATATCGGCCAAGGCGAAGAATACGCCAGTTGATTCGACCATTGTCGTAAGGGATACCAGAATCATGGTGAGAATTGATGACCATTCAAACTTGGGTGTGCCGAAGTAAAAGAACTGTGGTAAGTGGAACCAACTAGCTTGAGCAACGGGGGCCAGTGAGACCATCCCCACCCCACCAGCAATCAAGGTACCGATCAGAATACCCGCTAAAATAGCGAGGGATTTCATGAACCCTTTGGCAAATGCATTTAAACCGAGAATGATGGCCATGGTCAGAAACCCAATTAATAGGAATTTGGGATCCCCAAAATTTTTAGCCGTGGCACTTCCGCCACCAAGGTCTTGAAAGCCCACGGGGATTAAGGTGAACCCGATAATGGTGATGAGCGACCCCGTGACTACTGGCGGAAAGAAGTTCTTAATCCGAGAAAACCAGCCGGCGCTGAGAAAAACAAAGATTCCGGCACTAATGATGGCCCCGTACATGGCCCCGACACCATAGTTACTACCGATGGCTTCGAGCGGGGTAACCGCCTGAACAGCACATCCCAAGACGACGGGGAGGCCGATTCCAGTCAGTGGGGTGCGTTTCAATTGTAGGAGCGTTGCAATCCCACACATAAAGATATCCGCGCTGATTAAGTAAGCCATTTGCATGGCATTGAAATGTAAAGCGCCCCCGATCAGTAAGGGGACTAAGACGTCACCAGAATACATGGCTAGTAAGTGTTGAAACCCTAGAATGGCGGCTTTCCAAGTGGAAAGTGATTGACCATTTTCTGAAGACGAAGATGTTGCGGATTTTGTGGACTGCAAGAAAAGTTCCTCCTTCTCGCGATTGTCCATACGCCGCCTAATAGGTTTTTTTGAAAACAAAAAAGCTCCCTTGCAAAAAGAGAGCCACTGAAAACTTAGACCGATGAACACTTTTCATCGGCAAAAAGAGTTCATCTCAATTTGCTTATAGTCCAGAATTTACGGTCCTGGGTAGAAACTCGCCAACCTTATTATGGCATTATATAGGCAATCACTTATTTTAATTGGTTGAATGTTCCTTACTTTACCACGGCAAAATGAAAAAAACAACACGACAAGTCATTTTTTGAAACGATGCCAGAGTTTTTTGATACCGTCACTGAACCAGCTCAACAACGGCCCCCAATCAGCTAAACCACCCGAAGAACTATACTTTTTGGGATGGACGTGTGGCCCCGGGTGGTAGTATGGATCAGTTTCATCTTTTTTCGCCATTTGATGATCATCCTCTCCGAATTCTAACTTAATTTTACTGCAAGTAGGGTACAATGTGGATACCAATATTTTTCGAAAGAAGTTGACACGAGTGAAGAAGATTTTAGCCATCCACACTGGCGGCACGATTTCCATGTCGCAAAATGACAAGGGGGAAGTGGTCCCTAACGCGCAGAATCCAATTGCCCAACAAGAAACTATTTTGGCTGGACGAGTGGAGTTGTTTACGGATGAAATGTTTAACCTGCCTTCACCCCACATGACACCGGTTCAAATGTTACAAATTAAGCAACGAATTGATCAGGCCGAACGAGACGGAATTGATGGTGTCGTGATTACTCATGGGACGGATACGTTAGAAGAGACTGCCTACTTCCTAGACCTGACATTACCCAGCACCATTCCAGTCGTCGTTACTGGCGCGATGCGGTCCTCTAACGAAGTAGGATCTGATGGCTTGTATAATTTCCAATCGGCGATTGAAGTAGCCGCAGATGATGCCTCACGGGGGAATGGGGCGATGGTCGTGATGAATGATGAGATTCATACGGCCCGTTATGTGACCAAGACGCACACGACCAATGTGGCCACTTTCCGGACACCAACCTTTGGTCCAATTGGGATTGTTGCTAAGGATCATGCAGCTTACTTCCAAAAGCTCATTCGCCAAGATACGTGTGATATTGACCATGTAGTCGATCACGTTTACTTGATTAAAGCGTACGCGGGGATGGACGGTAGTTTGTTTGACTTCCTTGATAACGATGAGACGGCTGGTCTAGTCATCGAAGGGTTAGGCGCCGGTAATTTACCACCCCAAACGTTACCGGCAATTCAACGATTACTCGACCGCAAGATTCCAATTGTCTTAGTCTCACGGTGTTACAATGGGGTCGCCGAGGATATTTACGATTATCAAGGCGGCGGTATTGAACTACGCAAGATGGGCTTAACGCTGTGTCAAGGCCTAAACGGACAAAAGGCCCGCATTAAGCTATTAGTTGGTTTGAGCGCTGGTTTGCAAGGTGACGCTCTCCGTCAGTTTTTAAGCACAGCCGTTTCTTAAGTAAAATGGCAACCGACTTGACGGGCTATTTTAGGCAATATATGGTAAGATTTTCAAATAAATAGACAAGGGGGTCGTCATGTGAATTCAATTGTGAATGATTTAAACCGGGCCTTGGCCCAGCACCTGCTGGTCAACGTTTACCAAACGAATCAAGAGGTCGTTTATACCGGCTACGTGACGACAGTCAGTGACACTGGGATTATTCTGGCAACCTATGATGATTATGGGATTCCAGATGGTGCGGTGTTCCTGGACTTAACCGCCATTGATGAAGTTGAGTTTTCCAGTGATGATTTAGATAATATGGCCTTTCGAATTCAAACGGCTCAAGATGAGCAGTTTGTTCAAGCTGGTGGGTTGACCCTACAATTTGATGGGCACCGGGACTTGAAACGGCAGGTACTCAGTCATGCGTGGGTGGACCATCTCGTGTTGATGTTGGTGTTGAAAGATGACGAACACTTTTACGAGGGAATCGTGACCAGCGTTGCCGCCGAACAGGTGAGCTTACAGTTGCTTAACAAGTTTGACTATACGGATCAACCGTTATTAACGCTGACGCCCAAAGACATTGAGGTCATTGAATTTCAGGGACAAGAGTTGACCTTGCAAGGGATCGCGTTACCGCATCTGCAAAAGTTAAGTCACGTTGCGCCAACGACGGTTACTGATGCTGATCAGTTTGCGCCAACCTTGCAACAGCTAGTCGGTAAAGAACCGTTGGTGGCCTTGGTACCAAAGCATAATCGCGAGCTATTCTTCGTAGGACGAATTAATACGGTGACCGCTGATGGGGTGATCATGAATCTACTAGATATGACCGGCCAATTTGGCGGCTATACACTGATTCGACTTAGCGAGCTACACGAGATTGTTTTGAAGTCTGATTATTTGCAAACTATGCGGTTGTTTGCGTTACTCAATCGTGCGCGGCAACAACCGATTCAGCCGGTGCTTAATGATGAGCGACTCTTCGATGCTACGGTTGACCAGTTTGGTGCCCGAATTAGCCAGGCAGCCGCCTTTCGCACGATTATTCGTTTAAAACTGCATGATGGCACGGATTTGCTCGGTTTCCCAAGCCAGGTAGGTGGTCAACGATTTATCTTCCATGAGATTGATGACCAGCAGGTCGACCAAGTTGGTCAAGTTTATCGGTTAGCCGATGTCGATGAGGTGGCCTTTGGCTACTTGGATGCGTATCTGTTAGAGCGCCAATTGCGAGTAGAAGGCGATCTGTAACGATTACGCAACGGGGGGTATCTCCCGTTGCGCTACATAAGGAGTTTTTAAGATGAAATGGAAACAAGTTCCGCGTTGGCTACGCGATACAATTTCTGTTGTCGTAGCGATGTCGGTGTTATTAGTGATTTACGATGCCTTTTTCGCTAAGCACGTTAATTGGGCGTTAGTGCCCTTACAGATTGTCGTCGCCTTTTTAGCGGTGGGCGTCTGGAGTTTTTTCAGTTATCGGAGTCAGCAAAAACGTCGATTGGCGGAGGCGCAGAAGAAAGCAGCCGCTGAGAAGCGTCAACAACAGCGACAAGAACAACAAGCGTTGGCGGCTAAAGAGGCGGCGGTTACTCGGCAACGTAATTTGGCGCGTAATCAGGCTCACCAGCAACACCGTCACGAGTAGAGGGAGGCAGTTGAATGGCAGCTGATTTAAAGTTTTGTCCGCATTGTGGCGCTCCGGTGACAGCTACAGATGATAGTTGTCCGAAGTGTCAAACGGATTTGCGGCCCTATCGAACGAATGATCCAGTGGCGTCGTCACAGAAGCTGAATCTGGGCGCGCTATATGCTAATCCTTACCGTGAGGGGATGAAACGGTTACGTAAGCGAGAAGCGACACCAGATAAGCCCAGAAAGTGGCATTGGCTATGGTCCAAATAAGTTAATGGTAAAAAAAGATCCGTGTCAGTTAAGTTAAGCTGACGCGGATCTTTTAGCTTTAAGTTCAAAAAGTAAGCTAACTATGGCTTAGTTGTGATGAAACTTTGCAAAGAACGCTGTTCATCGCTAGTTGGTTGTAGTTCGCCAGTCTTAATAGCATGGAACCGTTCGACTGAAATTCTTGAGCCGAAAGCCATTTCACCATCTGTTTTATCGTATTTCTTTTGGTAGGTGATGATTGCTTCGGCCAAATCGGTTAATTCTTGACTCATTCATAATCCCTCCAAATGATAATCGTAATGACTGCTTAGGTTCATTATACTAAAGTTTGGCAAAAGCGGCAGGATAAGTCTCAATATCTGGAAATTTTTTTGGATTCTACTTGATGAACGGCGCAAAATTGCGTAAACTTATACCCAATACGATGTTTCTTAACATGCTAATGTGATGTGTTACTGATTTGTTAGCGGATTTTTGCATGGCCGTCACAGTCTTGCAACACTTCTTGATTAAGCTAGTCGGTGGATAGTCATAGACGGCGACTAGTGAGGTGACCTGATGAACTTAAGACGAACAATCTATTGGCCCATCACGGCAGTGGTTGTGTTGGCACTTGTTAGTGGGCTTTCCTGGTTTATGATGGGAAAGCGGACAACCACTCAAGTAAGGTCGCAACCAGCAATGGTTGATTCCTCGCGTGTGCGCGCTTTTCGTACGACGCTTAAATAACTGCGAACAGGATGAGGATGTTCGCCCCGAAGCTGGGTTTGCCCAGTTGTTTCACTTTAATCAACGGTAATCATAATGATTACATGACTACAGTCACTTGTAGTTTATCAAGCAGGGAAACGGGTCGGCCTTCGGGTTGGCCCGTTTCTTTTTGCCAAAAGTGTGGGCCCGTATCCATTGGCGTCTATTGCAGTTAACTAAAACACAAAGAGTCCGAGGCACAAGCCCCGGACTCTAATAAAGATTAATGAACATGGTGCCAGTCACTCTTGCGGTCATGAATATCAGTCCGAATCCCCAAAATGGCAATTAGAAAGGCAATCAGGGCGATAGCGATGATTCCTGTCCAGAACCAACTTTGGGTATAGATAAAGGTAAAATAGGCAAAACCTAAAGTGCTTAATAAAATGACGGCAAGGCTAATCAATAAGTGTTGGCTGTGAATGAAGATAGCGGCCAGCGCTAAAACAACGGCGCCACCAAACATGTCATCGCCACTAGCACGACTACCAAAATTCCCCCATAGGGCATACCCCTCAATAAGCAGACCTAGCGCCAAGGCTAACCAGCCAAAAAATTGGACAAACGTCAAGCGTTGTATTCGTTGCATCTTGCCACCTACTTTCCCCAAATGCTAGCCTTATTATAACGCACAACACTAGCATTGGAGAAGTGATCACTGGCCGCGTTAGTTAACAGACCAATCTTCGTGGTCTAATGCCATTTGCCAGAAGTTAAGTTCATACCAGCTGCTTTTTTTGAAGATGGTTAACAGCTCAGGCGTGTTTTGTGGCGTGGCCACCAGATTAGCAAGGGCCAGTTGATCGGTCATTTCGTCGGTATAATCATCGGCGTTATAGCTATCAATCCAAGCCTGGTAAATCGGAACGGGTGAACCAACCTGTGCCAGCATCGCCCCAATCTCAGCATATAGCCAATAGCAGGGGAGTAAACCAGCAATGGCACCGGCTGATCCTGCCGTCATCAATGCACGATATAAATGGCTCGTATAAGCATAAGCACTAGGCGCCATGGGGGTTGCCGCAAGATCGTCATCGGTAATGGCTAATTCTTGAAAGAACCCTTGCCGGACAGCCATCTCACCGGATCGTAGTTGTGCAGCGTTAGCCCGTAGTTGCGCAATAACTTGGGGTTGTTGACTTTGATCGGCGGCGAGGTCATGAACTTTAGCGAATTCTTGTAAATAATAGTGATCCTGAATCAGGTAGTAACGAAATGTTGCTAACGGAAGAGTTCCCGCTTGGAGCTGTTGGATAAATGGATGGTGTTTAGAGGCCGCCCAACTTTTTTGAGTGGCTGTGTGTGCTTGATCGGTGAACATCAGTGAAACTCCCTTCAAATTGAGCTAAGGCAACCCACAGAACAGTCCCAATTGGACTAGCAGTAAGCTAAGTCCAAGTAACCACCAGTCTCGGTGGCGGAGTGGGATAGTGGTGGCATAAGTTCGTGGGGCCCCTTCTACAAAACCGTGAGACGTCATGGCCGCGGCCAACTGGTCTGACCAGTTCATAGCGGCAAGGATAACTTTAAAATAAAGCTGGGGTGACCAAATATGGAGTACTTGGCCGCGCATTAAGGCCGCCGCTTTGATAGTTGCAACTTCCGCTTGAATTTTGGGCATGAGGTTGAAGGCGGCTAGAAAACCATAAGCAAATTTAGCCGGTAACTTAGCGTTTTGTTCTAACGAACGTGCGAGAGCGAGTGGTTGTGTGGTCTGGCTAAACCAGCCACCAAGGTAGACGTACACAAAGATTCGAGTGAAAATGACGCCTAAGAAGTGGGGTGTGGTGCTTCCCTGGAGTTTTAGTGACCAGACTAAGGCACTGGCGAAAAAGAGTGGTACTGCCGTCAGCCAAAGCAATCGCTTGAGAGAGACATGGGCATAAATCATTAATAGCAAGCTCACAATCAATAAGGCCAGATTGACCGTCCACACCTGTGTAAATGAAATTTCAAAAGCAATTAGAATAACGAGACTGAGCTTTATTGTGGGATTCATTGATCGGCCTCCTGATAACGTAATTGGCAATCGGCTAACTGCAAATGTAGGGTAACGAACCCATCGAGACCACTGAGTTGGTGACTAATCATGATTAACGTTAACTGCAAGTCGTGCTGAACGGTTTTGAGAATCGACAGCACAGCTTGGATTGAGTCATAATCTAAGCCTTTTAGAGGCTCATCTAACAGTAAGACTTGCGGAGCCATCATTAGCATACACAGGAGCTGGACCTTTTTTTGTTGACCGCCACTCAGCGTGTAAATAATTTGATCACGCTGTTGGGTAAGGTTAAGTTGCGCGAGTAACTGATCCACACGTTCAGGCGTAAAGTACGTCTGCCGACCGTACTTATGGGATAAAGCAATCTCTTCAGCAACGGTAACGTTGAGAAATTGTGCACTGGCCGATTGAAACATGAGGGCAACTTGGCGCGCATAAGCTTTGCGCCGGCGTTTTTGAATGTTAATGCCGTCATAAGTCAGGGTGCCTTGATAATCGGTTAGCCGGACGAGCGCGCGTAAGAGAGTGGATTTGCCACTCCCATTAGGGCCCGTAATCAAGGTTATTTGATGGGCAAAGAGACTTAAATCTTGCGGATTGATGAGTTGTCGCGTGCCTTGTCGTAAGCCGAGGTCTTGTCCCTGGAGAATAACGGGGAGCTGACGGTCGGGTAAGGTAACGTGAGTCAGTTGGCGTTGTGGTGCGCTAAAGATCGCCAAGCGTTGTTGAGTCGCTTCTGGAGACAACGTGGTCAGATGACCGGCTTCAAGGACGGAGAGATGATCAATCCACCGCTCATAAAAGCTCAGGTCATGGTCTGCTAGAATGATCGTTTTACCATGAGCCTGACTGAGCTGAACCAAGTTCTGCAATAGGTCCAAACGAGCAGCCGGATCAATGCTAGCAAAGGGTTCATCCAATAGAATCACCTTACTATCCATTGCCACAATCACAGCCAAGGCAACTTTTTGTTGTTCACCACCGGAGAGGTGCGTGAGATGGCGATTCTTAAGGCTGGTAATGCCCACAAAGTCCAAGGCAGCCGCTATTTTAGCTGGCATCTCGGCTGCCGAAATCTGCTGATTTTCCAAAGCAAAGCGCAGTTCGTCAAGGACGGTATCCATGGTAAATTGCGTACTGGGTTCCTGAAATAGCATAGCGACTTGACTGGCACGTTGGGTAGCCGGTAACTCCTGTAATGCTTGGCCGGCAAGGGTTATCTGGGCACCGGTTGGCAAAGGCAACAGTCCAGCAATGAGTTTTAATAACGTTGATTTTCCACCACCGGAGGGTCCGGTTAGTAAGTTAAAACTGCCATCGGGAAAAGTCGCTGACAAGTCAGCTAAGACCGGGTGCTCTTGGTTGGGATAGGTAAAAGTTAAATTGCGAATAGCGGTGGTCAAGCAAATTCCTCCAAACAGTTAAGGTTAACGGTTAGTTGTAGGTAAGACGTGGGCCCGGATTAATAAATTGGCAATCAGCTTGGTTAAGACACCGCCAAAGAAGAAGACGGATAGCAAGCGAACGACAAATAATAGCAATAAGAAGTTAAGGTGATAAGTGGCATAACCACTACGTAGTAAGTCCCAAGCGAAAGTAACGATGGTGGTGGTTAAAGTACTGAGGGCTAATGTTCCCCAACCAAAACGCTTATAACCAGTCGCTGCAAAGCCAATTTCAGCCCCAAGTCCCTGGATCGCTCCGGAAATTAACGTACTAGCTCCCCAGATGCCGCCGAGAAACATTTCGACGACGGCGCCGAGAAATTCTCCAAGGGTTGCGGCACCAGGAGTTCGAATGATGAACCCCGCTAAGGGACCGGCCATCACCCAAACTCCCAGTAGGATTTCATTGGCGAGCGGTTGTAAGCCAAGGGGGGCCAATGCTGCTGCTAACAGGGTATAGACCGGGTTCAGGGCCCAGAAAATAACGCCCATAAAGATTGCCAGAATGGTAACCAAGATAATATCGCGTAAATGCCAGTTTTTCATGAGATGAAACCTCCTAAAAATTCATTAACTGTGGCGACCAAATGACAAAAAAATCCCCACTAAGTCATGCCTAGTGGGGTTCATTGATAAGTCTAAATTAGACGCGTTCCCTTCGCTGGTCCTAACCAGAGCAGGTTCAATGGGTTTAATCTCAGCCATAATGGCACCCCAGTCATATGTGATTAACTTTAGCCTAACCAATTTGTTCAGAAATTGCAACCGTTACCGAGAATAATCGTAACCAAAGGATGACCGGTCACGGGGCACAACCATTCAGGGAAAAGACGGGTTAATCAGTAACCAGATAATTTTGACCAGTGGAAATCACCTATGCTAAAATTCATAGGTTATTTTAATTATGTAGAAAGAAGCGGCGGAATGAAAAAATTGAAGTTAAAACGGTGGGGCCTGCTGGTAATGGCGGCGATCTCACTAAGCGGTGTGACGACTGCGGTTACTGCGCCAGTACAGGCACACGCAGCAACGTTCAAATTGGCTAAAGCCAAAGCAGCGGTTGCCATGAATGCAGATACGGGGAAAGTGGTGTGGTCTAAGGCTGGAAACACAGCCCGGCCGATTGCTTCTGTGAGCAAGATTATGACCCTTTATTTAACTTTAGCTAAGGTTAATGGGAAGCAAAGCAACTGGAACCATAAGGTTAAGATCACTAGCCGCGGATTAGTTTCAATGAGCCAAAGTGCAGCCTGCGGCGGATTTAAGTTTAAGCTGGGTCATAAATACACGGTTAAACAGTTGTATGATGCGGCTTTCTTGGATTCATCGAATAATGCCGCGATCGCTTTAGGCCAATGGGTTAGTGGAAGTAATGCGAAGTTCATTAAGAAAATGAACGCCCAAGCTAAAGCGTGGAAATTGGGGAAAGCCCATTTTGTTTCCGCCTCAGGTCTTGAAAATAGCGACTTGCAATATTACGGTTATCGCTATGGTACGGCGAATGCCAATATGGTTTCTGCCAAGGATGTCGCGTTGATTGCCCGGCACTTAATCACGGACTATCCCCGGGTGTTAACGGATGGACAAGTAGGATCGAAAAAGGTTGCTGGTCAGTTGTGTTACAACTATAACAACCTCTTGGCCGGCCGGAAGTATTATCAGGCTAGTCTAAATGTTGATGGCTTGAAAACCGGTTATACACCATTAGCCGGTTACTGTTTTGTTGGAACCGGTCAGATGGCGGGTAAACACCGGATCATCACAGTTGTCTTGCATGATGAGGATGAATTTACGGAGACGCGTTCTCTGATGAATTATGCCTGTCAGTTAGCCGGTATGGATGCTTAATGAATTGAGGTCGTCACTAACGAATACGGGTTAGTGGCGTCTTTTTTTGTGGAAATTGTCCTTCGTCAGCAAGTTAGTTAAGCCTAGAAACGATGGATTACGATACCGTTACGTCCCCAACAAGCAAGTTACAAAACGATGGCTATCCTTGTTTGGTCATTGTTGTCCGTGTTAGGGTAATCCTTGGAAGATTTAATCTGAGAAAAGAGGACAATGTAATTATGGGATTGAAGAAAGCCAAACGCGCAATCATGGCGGTGGCATTGACGGCGGCGATTGGTAGTGGCGTGTTGGTTGGCACACAAGCTACGGCACAGGCGGCAACGGCGTACAAAACAGTTTCCACGAAGACGTTGACGAAGACCGCTTATCACAAAAAGAGTACGGCTGGTGCGCTTTATAATCAGACACATACCAAGAAGGTGGCCGCACTAAAAACTTACCCCAACACCACCTGGTATGCGACCAAGCAAGCGACATTAAAGCATAGTAACTCAAAGGGCATTTACTATTACGTTAAGAATAAGTCAGGCTCGGTCAAGGGCTGGATTTGGCATGGCTACCTGAAAAAGGGGAAAGCACCATTTGGGTTGAAGTATGCGAAGAATGCGATTGCGTTGGATTATACAACGGGTAAAGCCGTGTGGTCAAAGAGCGCGAATACTGCGCGACCAATTGCGTCCGTTTCAAAGCTGATGACGCTGTACCTCGTATTGAAGAAGGTTGATGGGAGCGCTACGAAATGGAATCAGGTCGTTGATACCAGTAGTAAGGGCTTAATTGCGATGGGCAAGAGTTCAGCTTGTGGTGGCTTCCTGTTTAAGACCGGACACAAGTACACGGTCAAGGAACTTTATGATGCAGCCTTGCTAGACTCCTCAAATAACGCGGCCATTGCATTGGGTAAGTGGGTAGCCGGTAGTAATGCGAAATTTATTAAGCAGATGAATGCGCAGGCTAAGAGTTGGAACCTGGGTAAGGCCAGCTTTGTTTCGGCGTCCGGACTCGAAAATGATGATCTAAAAGCGTTCGGCTACGCCTACGGGAGTAAAAATGCCAACATGGTATCGGCTAAAGATGTTGCCTTGATTGCCCGCCATTTGATCAAGGATTATCCTCGAATTCTGACTGATGGTGCCGTTGGTTCTAAGAACGTGGACGGTCAACTATGCTATAACTACAATAACCTGTTGAAGGGCCGGAAGTACTATCAGTCATCCCTGAAGGTCAATGGCTTGAAGACGGGCTATACGCCACTAGCCGGGTACTGTTTCGTGGGGACTGGGCAAAAATCCGGTAAGCATCGGGTCATCACGGTGGTCTTACATGATGTCAATGAATTCACGGAAACACGTTCATTAATGAATCACGCGTACACTTACAGCAGTATGAACAACTAAGTAAAAGGCTCGTCGCAATTAAGCGGCGAGCCTTTTTACTTAGCCTTAAGCAGTCAACCACAATTCAGGGTGGTCAAAGACCCGCTGAAGTTCGTTAAAAAACTGACTGACGTGATAGCCGTCTGCTACCGCGTGGTGAATGGTAAAGGATAGGGGCATGAGCCATTGACCGTCCTTAAAAGTAAAACGTCCGGCTTGAATCACGGGGAAGAATGTATTTAATGGCGTAAAGGGCAGTGGGGTATAGCTGGTGAAATGTGTCCACGGAATACTGCCAATCATATAGGTGTTGGCACTTTGTGGCGCTTTGGGCATGGGGGTATGGTGATCGCCATAGGTTGCCTGATCAGCGAGGTAGTTTTGATAAAACTGCTCGAAGCTAGGATCATAAGCGGTCCATAAGCTAGAGATGGATAGATCATCGCCGTGAAAGATTGAATACGATGGATGTAATACATCGTATTCGATCAGTTGACCGTCTACCTGTCCTACCCGAAATTCAGGGTGTTTGGTTATCAATTTAGTTACCAGGTACAAGTAGGCTGGGTTAAATTTGCGGTCGTGTTTTGTGAGCCATGCTTTGGTAGCTGTAATATCGATATCGACATTCAAGGTGAAACCGGTGGGCATCATTTTTGTAAAGTAGTAAAAGTATTCACGCCGGGCCCAAGTTGCTTGATCGATCGGGGTGGCCTGGGTATTTAATTCAGTCATTTTATTCTCCTAATTCTGGTTATAAGCAGGCTGGTATTTTTTCAGCCATTCTTGTTTTAAATCCTTGAGCTTGTGGCGCAGGTTGATGACGTCAGTGGTGTCCTTTTTCCAGAGGACACGGTAACTAAAAGCATCAGCACCTAAACGGTCCCAATCAGTCTGCAGGGCGGTATCGTGATAAAAATGATTGTTTAAGTTCGCCTGATAATACCCCCAACGATTGTGAATGTTGGGAACGGTATCAATAAATGTTTGACCAGTCTGGTTATTTTTAATTTGAATCACGCCATAGAATGTTGGCGTTAGTTTGTATTGTTGGATGAGATCCTTTTTGTTCATGAGAGCTCCTTATAGTTGGGGTTGCGCCAGTAGTCGCGACCATCGGCCGTACGTTTTAAGAAATTGTAGTCCACGAGATAGCGCCGCAAGTGAGGAACATCGGTGTAAATTGGTTTGAGATATTGGGTTAACGTCGCTTCATCGAAGTGTTGATCGGCAGGTAAGACCGCGACAACTTGTTTTAGAACCACTAAAATTGCTTTTTGTTGCTTAGGCCAACGGGCCAGTCGTAAGGGGGTCGTACTGGTGAAATATTTGGCAGTTAGTTGTTGGTAGTCCCGAGTCGTGATGGCAAAACGATCATCGACTGCTCCGGTCTGTTCAGGTAAAGAAATAAACGTCTCTGCAGCGGGTGTCGTCTGGAAGACACGGTTGTAAATGGCCAGATAAAGTTTGGCCTGTTTAGCCTTTTCGCGAAATGTAAATTTTTGATGGCGGATGGTTGCAGCGGCGACCCCCATTTGTTTGGCAATTTCAGCATCTTTGGTTCCTTGGCTGAATGCCGCAAGTAAATCCTGTTGTTTGGCCGTGAGGGTGTTGTATTTACTGTTAGTTTGGATTAATAAATGAGTCGCGTCAGGATGGGCCGTTTGTAAGTGGTGTTGAATCATCCGCTCAGCTGGATAAAAAACGGCGTCTACTGGAAAGACTTGATCGCAAGCAAAGTGCGCATCGCAGTAATTACAGCTAAAGTAGTCGGCTGATTGATGCCAGCCTTGCTCTAATTCGGTAAGTGTTAGATCAATTTGCGTCATAGGATAACCTCCAATAGCAACAGTGTACATTTGTTTACTGAATCAGTCAACATTATTTTTTTAGTGTATCTATAAAATAAACGTTTTTCATTTAAAAATTTGTAAGTCAAATTCGTTGTCTGTCTAAATGACGCCAAGTATGATGAGACCAGTCAAGCAGAGTGGGGGATGAAAAAGTGATACCGCGATTAATTGCGACCGATTTAGATGGGACGCTACTAGATGATGCAGGTAAATACGATGAGCAACGCTTTGATCAGCAGCTGGCCGCGCTGTGGGAACGGCAGATTCGCGTCGTTATTGCCACCGGGGATCCGTTAGATTATGTGCAACACTTGTTTGCACCGCTTAAGCAGCGCCAGCGATTAACGTATATCGTAGAGGACGGCGCCTTAATTTGTACGGCAAGTGGTCACGTCCTGCAAAGTTCGGCGATACCAGTTATGTTGTGGCAAGCAGCGATTCAGTGGATTCAGCGAACGCCGCAGTTGAGGAATGGCTTCATCATTGCCTGCGGTCGCCAGCGGGCTTATACAACCTTATTGGCAACCACCAACCGTTTTCAAGCATCGCAACAGTTTTACCCGAGCTTACGGACAATTGAGCAATTCAACCAGATCAAGACGCCAATACTAAAGCTTGACGTTACGTGGACTGATTCGCATACAAATGTGGCAGGATTGGTGCAGCACTTTAATGACCAATTTGCGGGCCAATTACAAGCGACGGATGCTGGAATGGGCGGCATGAATATCACCCTGCCGCAGGTCAATAAAGCGACGGCATTGCAGAGCTTGGGGCGCCGCTGGCAGATTACGCCACAACAAATGGCTGCGTTTGGCAATGACGGTAATGACCGAACGATGCTGACCTTTGTCGGGCAAGATTTTGCAGTTGCCAATGCCAATTCAATCGTAAGACGTCAGGTAACATGGCCGTTATCGAGAACAAATAATCAAGCCGCTGTTTTGACCCAGATCGCGACCTGGCTGGTTTGAGCAATGGTCTTTCCAACCGAATAGTTTAGACCTGTTCTGGTGGCCGTTGGGCTTACAATGGTGGGAAATAGGGGGCGAGAGTCATGCCAAGTTTAACAGTTTGGGGCCAGCGGCTTGTAAGATTTGAGCTGGCTTGGCAGCGACACCAACAAGTTCGGGCAATTCGGCACGCGTTACGATTAACCTTTCCACTCGTTTTCTTGGGGAGTCTCGCCACGTTTATTGACCAAGCGTGGCTACAAACAACGGGCTACTATTATCAAACCCTTCACGTTAACCATTGGTTGTTGCAACTAACGTTATTGAAGCGTTATGTTCGGCTAGTTAGTGCGGGTACCTTAGGGTTTTCGGGAATCATGGTGGCGTTTGCGGTCAGTTATTATTTAGTTGCAGACAAAACGGCGCATCCTACTGACCGGTTATTAGCCGGTGTGACAGCGGTTATTGGGATGAAATTTTTTAATGTCGATCGCGGAACCGTCTTACAGGTACAATCCATCAAGTGGTCGGCTAACAACTTAGGCTTATCGGGGATTTTATTGGGAATCTTAATGGGGGTCTTAGTCGGCAATAGTTTTCGTTGGGTGGTTCAACGGCGGACCACGCAAGAAGAACAGTTAACTCAGTCGTTGTGGCTAACCAGTATTTGGACCCTAGGAACAGCCGCGGTGGGATTGTTGTGGGTTAGTGCGCAGACGGTGAGTTTTAATGCGACCCTTATCGGATTACTGCGTTGGCCTTTTAGACTGTCACATTTTATTGTTGGACTGTGGGGGTTCAGTGCCCTTACCGGAGTGTTTGCGTGGTTAGGCATGCTGGGGCCATTAGCGACCACCGGTCAAACCGTTGAGACGGCCCAAAATTTGGCGGCGGTGTTATTACATCATGGCTGGCAACTGCCTTATCCACTGACAGTCCATACGGTAATCAGTGTTTATGCGAATTTTGGCGGTTCGGGGATGGTGCTAGGGTTATTATTAGCTTTGTTCCTGACGCGGCCGCCGCGAGCACAACGGCGAATTGGCTGGTTGAGTGTGTTGCCGACTTTAGGCAATTTAAATGCACCATTGATGACGGGGCTACCGGTAATTTTAGATCCGTTATTAGGCATTCCCTTTTTATTAGCACCATTAGCGACGAATACAGTGAGCTGGATATGTTTACGCTTAAACTGGGTTCCGGCAGTTGCTTATCCATTGGCTGCTGGGACACCAGCACCACTGTTAGCCTATTTGGGAACCGGTGGTAATTGGCGAGCGTTCGCGTTAGCACTAGTCGACTTGGCGATTAGTACCGCCATCTATTGGCCTTTCTTGAAATGGTTATGGCTGGCTGAAGCACAGGGAGGCGATGAGAAATGAAACGACGATTGCAGGGGTCACCCGTTCTTCTAATCGTTGGGTTGTTGGTCCTATTGTGCATACCAGGCTTTTGGTGGCAACCTCACCAAGCAGCGAGTGTCCGTGCGCATTATCAAAGTGCCTTAGCCCCTGTGTTCTTGGTACCGGGATCAAGTGCCACGCAGAATCGATTCAACGCCTTAGTGAAAGAACTGAATCACGAGACGCCTAAGCCCCATAGCCTGATTCGCGTGGAAGTATTAACGAATGGGCATTTACACTATAGTGGTCATTTGCGCCACGGTGATAATCGTCCCTTTATTGTGGTGGGGTTTGAAAATCATCATGACGGGTATGCCAATATTTTAAAGCAAGCGCAATGGTTTACGATCGCCTTTAAGGCACTGCAGAAAACGTATCAATTTAATCACTTTTCGGCGATGGGGCATTCTAATGGTGGGTTGATTTTGACGCTATTTATGGAACAAGACCTAGCGGCGACTAAGGCTAAGGCCGACCGGTTAATGACGATTGCCTCGCCATTCAATTTAGAGGAGTCCGATGCAGAAGTTGATACACCGTTATTTAAACAATTGGTGGCTAAGCGTGACCAACTCCCCAAGCGTTTATTGGTCTACTCGATTGCGGGTAGTCAAACCTTTGCTGGCGATGGCATTGTGCCGTTTGATAGCGTGAACCGTGGGAAATTTATTTTTCAGGGGCGCGTGAAAAACTTTACGCAGATCACGGTGACGGGCGCTAACGCCAATCATGCAGATCTGCCTGAGAACAAACAAATTGTCGGCCTCATTCGCCAAGACCTCCTGACGTAACTGAAGGTTTATTTCGAGCGGCATAACGTGTAAACTGAGGGTATTAGGGAATAAAACGGAGGACGTTGACGAATGATAAAAATGATTGCGCTCGATTTAGATGAGACGCTACTCAATACGGATAAGACGATCAGCGAAGAAAATGCAACCGCCTTGCGCCAACTGCATGAGGCCGGTATTAAAATTGTTTTGTGCACCGGCCGGCCCATCAATGCGATTTGGCATTACTTGGAGCAGCTGGGATTGACAACAGACGATGACTACACAATCACGTTTAACGGAGCGTTAGTGATTCAGAATTCAACTAAAGAAGCGTTGGCACAAAGTGGACTGAGTCGGAATGATTTTGAACCGTTGCATGCTTTTGCCGCGGCTAACCATTATCCGATGGATGTGCTTGATTTTGATCAGGTTTATCCGATTGCGGATCTAACACCATCGGTTTATGAGCAAATGCTTAAAGCGCCAATGAAGTTTATTCCAACGGCCTTTGCTGATTTGCCAGACCAATTATTTAGTAAAGCCGTGATGGCGACCGATGCTGCCATCTTGGATCAGGTCGTGGCTAAGTTGACACCAGAGCTTACAAAGCTTTACCACGTTGTCCGGTCACAACCCAAAATTTTGGAATTTTTGGCTGCGGATATGGATAAGGCCGTTGGATTGGGCCAGTTATTAACGCATTTTGGCTGGGATTTCAGCGATTTAATGGCGTTTGGCGATGCTGAAAATGATCTGGGCATGATTAAGGCAGCCGGTGATGGTGTGGCGATGCAAAATGGTCAACCAGCAGTGAAGGCGGCAGCTAACCATCAGACACCAGTGGATAATAATCATGCTGGTGTGGCGGCTTATTTACAACACGTGTTTCCAGAATTACTGGGATAGAGCTGGTAATTAGGCTTGTGAAATGCTAGTATAAAAAGTGTACAGCATGAATCTTAAGGAGGATTATGGTCATGAAACGTTTAATGGTGAAGATGGGATTATTGGTACTGGCAGCAGGAACTTTGGGAGGAATTGCCGCACCAAGTGTTGCTAGTGCTAAGACAAAAGCCAAACCAACGTTTACCAATACCGATTTAAAGCGTTATTACAAGAGCGCCAAATCGAAGACCGCTTTTTACTTTAAGACCTACAAGTCATCTGGCAAGACCGGGACATTGTTGATCTTCGGCGATTTTAATGGTGCTAACGCGAATGTGAAGTATGGCGTGCCAAGTTCTATTAAATTAAGTAAAAATAAGCGGACGTTAACGACTAAGTACAAGCTGATTGAATTTAAAACAAAAGATAATAAGACAACGACGTCCTTGTCTAAGAAAAACTATACGTTTAAGTTGACCAAGAAGACCAGTACGACGTTTAGTACGAAGGTTTATGGCACGAAGCTTAACCGTCGATTAGCGACATCGGGTAAGAGCTATACGTATACCAAGACTAAGACGAGTCCAGCTTCTGCCTATGCTAAGAAGTATGTGAAGCCAGTAATGTTGAAGAAGTACACGGAGGCTTTTGACAGTGCTTCAACATTAACGGCAGCACAAAAGAAGGCCTATGCAACTGAGTATACCAACACGGCTGTAAAAACGATGATTAATAATTTCAATTACAAGGCATAATAAAAACACGACCTTTAACGGGTCGTGTTTTTTAGTGGGCCTAAGCGGCAAAAATACGAATTGCTCGGTAAATGTTATATAGATAGAGCACGACAGATAGTAGCACCAAAGCCGCGCCAATGATTAAGCCGCTACCGGCTAAGAAGCGACCGTTAACAGAGGTGAAGAGTGATATGCCACCGATGCTAAAGGCTAAGACGATGAAACAAATGAATGGCAGTAATTGCAAGATTAATGCGTGCCGTGCTGAGCGGGTCACGTCGGGTGCCAATTGGGTGAAAGCCGCCGTGATTAACACCAATAATGGAAAGCCGACTGGCATAAAGATAACGCTCAAATAACTTAAACCATTGATGACCCGATGTTCGGACTGAACTTGTGGTTGCATAGTGGTCCCCCCTTGCGTAAAGTTAATAAGTTAAGTTTACGGGATTTCAGCGTGGGCGTAAAGAAAAACGATTAGATTGACAGAATATTAAAAACCATTGCTCGACTTTAAATAGCAGAGCAATGGCTTTTGATAATGAGTTAGTTTTCTTTGAATAAGTTGGTCAGGTAGTCCATGAAGACTTTCAGGTAACGATCTTTGTCGACCATCACAGCGACCTTGACGTTAGTTGGTTCGTTCAAACGGTTGTCATCACCGATAGTTCGGCCGTAAGTTTCCTTATTGGTGTTGACGACCATGTTGAGATCAATCGTTGTCACAAAGCTAGGGTCTAGCGCTACCCCAACGGCTAATGGATCGTGCAGTGCACAGCCACCCAAGTTGTCGTTAAATTGCTTGTAGGCTTCGATGTAGTAGTCCACGATGTCAGCAAACTTTTCACCAGACGTCGTACCTAAATCACGCCATTGTTGGGTTTCTTTCTTAGTCAACAAAGTCCGTAGCGTAACATCTAGGCCAACCATCGTTGAGTGGAGTGGGCTAGTGAGGACGGCGTTAGCGGCTTCGGCATCTTGGTTAATGTTTGCTTCAGCGAAACGGGTTACGTTACCTGGCATGGTTAAGGCGCCACCCATGAAGGTCATGTTGCCCATTTCTGTGGCAATTTCTGGGGCCTTCTTCAAAGCAGCAGCTAAGTTAGTCATTGGGCCGGTTGGAACCAACGTTAGGTCTTTACCATATTGGTGAACGGCATCGATTAAGAAGTCAACACCGGATTCACTTTCGATAGCACGCGTTGGTTCAGGCAGGTCAACTTCACCAATCCCATTTTGGCCGTGAATGTTGGCACTGACTTCCATCCGATCAAAATGATCGGAGGTTGAAGAATGACTTTCACCTAGATAGACGGGGATGTCAGTGTGACCTAACAGTTCCAAAATCTTTAGTGCGTTCTTGCCACCTTCTTCGATAACCACGTTACCGTAAGAACCGATAATCCCAATCAAATCTACATCAGGTGCACCCAGTGCGTAAGCGATTGCGAGAGAATCGTCAATCCCAGTATCTAAGTCTAAAATCATTTTGCGTTTTGCCATGATAATCTTGTCTCCCCTTTAATCCAGAATTAGTTAAAAGCCTCTCTCTACTATAATGTAACGGGTTACATTTAGCAAGCTCACCCCGTCACCAAGTTGAAGCATTTGACCGTTCAGGGTAAGATAGGAACCGAATTAATCCGTTGATAGCAGGAAAGGGACGACACCATGACCGATAAGGAAGCCATTAAACCACTAAAAAAACGATTTCACTACCATAACCATTTATTAGACGATGCCACTAAAGAGATGAACGAGTGGACCGGGGAGAATAAGGTAGTTGAAATCCATTTATTCCAGATGTTCTCATCCGTCTTTAAGCATCACGATCATGACGAGGCTGAAGCGCTTTTCATTGTTGGCACCCGGGAAACGACGCCATCTTTAGAGGCAGTATCGGCTGCACCAGTCAAACCATGGCTATTTTCCCGTGTGTTTGCATTGTTGGGTGCTAGTTTCTTCTTACTAGCGATGCTCTTCTTAGTCTTTCGGAGTAATAATGCGGTTCCGGGGATGATTTTCATCGGCTCATTAACTGTGCCATTTTCGTTACTGGTCATGTTTTTCGAAATGAATGTTTTTCAGAACATTTCGGTTTACCAACTGATGACCGTATTTTTGGTCGGTGGGATCTTATCGCTGGTTGCGACGATGATTTTGTACTCATTAATTCCCTCTGGCAATGGTGTTTCATGGGAATCGGCCCTAATTGTGGGCTTTATTGAAGAAACTGCCAAAATGTTAGTAATTGCTTATTTTATCAATCAATTTCATTTGAATTATATTTTTAATGGATTATTAGTCGGTGCTGCAATTGGCGCAGGTTTTGCCGTATTTGAAACGGCCGGCTACACGGGACAATACGGACTAGTGACACTATTAATGCGCAGCTGGCAAGCAATAGGGACTCACACGATTTGGTCCGCCATTATGGGTGCTGCAATTATTTTGGCCAAAGATCGGCATCAGCCCGTCACGGGGAGCAACATGGTGGCACCGAAATTTTTACGTTTCTATTTATTGGCGGTCGCACTGCATGCCATTTGGGATTGGAATGCCCCATTTGCCTTGTTAGATATTCTTTATCTCCAGCAATGGGTATTAATTGCTATTGGCTGGATGGCCATCTTCGTGTTGGTCAATGCGGGGTTACGGGAAGCACGCACTTTACAAGGCCAGCGAATTTTAAAAAGCACTCAGTTAGGTGGGTAAAGAGCCCGGATAATCAGTGCGTCTAACGCGGGGTTCTCATGCAGCAGGGAATGTTGTGTGTTCCAAACGGGACCGGAATAACGCCGGAAATGGTAATGGACGCCGCGTTGGGCAACCAAGTGTGCAAGTGGGGTCACGGTCGCTGCGGGAACCTCGCTATCATTGTCCAAAGCACCAATTGTACCGGCCAGATTAAGCCAATCACAGCTAGGGGTAACGCGGCGTAAAGGTGTTCGTTCCGGAAAGTCAGCGCCAATTGTTACAATTCGGCGAACGGTTACCGGGGCTTGTGACCGGTTATTGAGATAATCATAGATAATGGTGCCGCCCGAAGAGTGACCGACAACGTTAATGTGATTAATCCCATAACGGCGGTGGAGTTGGTTTAAGACAACGAGCAACTGGCGCGCTTGTCGTTGGGGATGTGTGTTATCTTTAAAGATGATTGGAACCAATGGATTATTTGCCCGAATAGCGTGCCGTTGTTGCCAAGAGACACGGCCGGCAAAAGAAACGTGGGCTGTGAGCGCAAAGGTGGCCAGATGAGGCCGGTTAAGACTGGTGACCATACTCCGAAGTGACAGCCATCCGCCACTGCTTCCGGGTAAAAAAATTGTTGCGGTGGTGGTTTGGGGAACGCGAACGTGAGTTAAGACCGACCAACGGTGGTTCCACCAAGTACAGAGACCTAAGAGAACTACGATGGTGGTCAAGAGAACCGTTAAGCGACGTCGATGAGCCATGGCAAACACCTCCTTAAGGACAGAATAGAATGGAGTAAATGAGAATGACAGAAACATACGATATAACCATTATTGGTGGCGGCCCAGCGGGAATGTTTGCGGCCTTTTACGCGGGCATGCATAACGCCAAGACCCAACTGTTAGAAAGTCTAAGTGAACTGGGCGGGCAGGTTAATGCCCTCTATCCAGAGAAGACAATTTTAGATGTGGCGGGGCTACCGGCTATCAATGGACGCGACTTGATTAAGGCTCAGCGTGGACAACTGACCCAGTTCCCCCTGACAATTAAGACGGGGCAGGAAGTAACTAATGTGACCGCTAATGAGGCCGGATTTACCGTGACCACAGATGCCGGGACCACGCAGACTACAGCGATTATTGTGGCCATTGGTAATGGCGCATTTGCACCACGTCCCTTAACTGTTCCCGGTGCCGAAGCCGCAACGGGAAAACAATTGGTCTACAGCGTTCCCCGATTGGCCGATTTTCAAGATCAGACGGTGATGGTTGCCGGTGGTGGTGATGCGGCGATTGATCAGGCATTGATGCTGGAACCGGTTGCCAAGTCGGTGACGTTACTCCATCGTCGTGCCCAATTTCGAGGATTGGCACATATGGTAGATTTATTGCACGCCTCGACGGTAGCAGTTAAAACACCATACTTGATTCGTGAGGTCGCACCAACGGCGACGGGGCAACTCAAGGTGACCTTAAAGGAGGTTGGTTCACAGACAGCCACCGCCGAACAAATTGTCGATAAACTTGTCGTGAGCTATGGCTATACGTCAGATCATCACGCCTTAGCTGGCTGGGATATTGACTTAGCGGAAACCCGCAACCTGATTAATGTGTCACAAACCATGGAGACCAGCGTTCCCGGTATTTATGCAATTGGGGATGGCGTCACCTATCCTGGTAAGCAACCCTTAATTGCGACGGGCTATGGCGAAGCACCAGTGGCCGTTCAGTCAATTATGACACAGTTCTTCCCAGATCGGCGGGGACCCATGCACAGTACGTCGCTGACACCTCAATCATAAAACAAAGTGTTAAAAACTCAAAGAAGCTGTTCGCCAGATCATGAGATCGAGCGAACAGCTTCTTTATTAATGGTCATGTCTATTTGCCACTGGTATCGTCTTGATTGGTAATCTTGATCCGGTTGGAATCCGTTTCTTTATGATTCAATTCTGGCGCATCAGTTTGGTAAAGAGACTGTGTTGATTTATCACCATTACGGGAGAACAGACTAGTTGACTTTAGTCCCAACTTCTTCTCCAATTTTTCGGCTTTTTGTAGGCCGTCAGAGTAGTTATAATCTGAGGCATCTACGGTTTTGAAGCCACTAGGATGGTAGAATCGTAGCAGATTCTTTTGGTTCAGTGAATCGGAATCGTTGAGACCTTGGTTAACGTGTTTCTGAATAGCCGCGATCTTCTTTGCCAGTTTTCCAGTCGGGTGAATCTCTTGTTTGGTGCGATTACTGTAAATGGTGTCATCAATGGACGTATAGTCCGTGCTGACCCAGTCACGATTTCGAAAGGCAACTACGGGATTATGTTCGCTGGAGAAAAGATCAGTTCCAAATTGAATGTACTTCTTGGAATTAATGCCCATCAGATGAAGCAGTGTTGGTAACACGTCGATCTCGCCACCATAGGTATGCTCAACTTTACCTTTCGTATAGCCAGGCATATTGAACATCAGTGGCACGCGTTGAAGTTGGGCGTTATCATAATCATTCCAATCATCGGGATTGACACCCAGCAACTTCGCTAAACTCTTATTTGATGAGTTAGAGATCCCATAATGGTCCCCATAAATCATGACTAAAGAATTCTTGGCGAGGCCGGATTTATCAAGGTAGTGGTAGAATTCCTTGATGGATTGATCCAAGTAATGAGCGGTCTTAAAGTAGTTATCAACCGTTTTATCACCAGTGTTCGGTGTTTTGAAGCTGGAATCTTCCTTATCCAAAGTAAACGGGAAATGGTTGGTGACCGTTAAATACTTCACGTAGAAGGGCTGCTGGAGATGTTGCAGGTATTTGACGGAATCACTAAATAGTAGCTTGTCTTTTAGCCCGTAACCTAAAGCTTTGTCGCCTGATGTATCGAAGTAACTGGCGTCGAAGAAGTACTGATAACCCAGGTTTTTGTAAGTGTTACTCCGATTCCAGAAACTCGCGACATTTCCGTGGAAGACAGCGGTCGTGTATCCAGATTGATCGAAGATTGCGGGGGCCGCTTGGAAGGTATTGTCATTTCCCAGCTGGGTAAATAATGAACCTTGTGAGAGACCATAGGTACCCGTTTCAAGCATGGTTTCAGCATCCGAGGTCTTCCCCTGACCAACTTCATGGAAGAAGTTATCGAAGCTGTAGGTGGCCTTACTCTTATAGAGTTTATTTAGGAAAGGTGTGACTTCTTGACCGTTGACCTTTTTGTTAATCAGGAACTGTTGGAAACTTTCCAAGTGAATGACAATGACATTTTTCTTTTTAGCAACGCCGAAGAGTTGCTTGTTCGGGGCGGCATAGTTCTTGTGGACATATTTGAGAATACCGCTTAACTCTGATTTTTTGGCGTGAGAGCGCAATTCACTGGTGTGCTGGGACTTAATCCCATCGTAAACGGTAAAGGCGTCTAGGCCTAAGTATTTGACGACATAGGTCCGGTCAAAGGTCCGAGTCAGCAGCTGGGGCCGATCCATCTCGCCCATAGTCAAGTTAACGGTGAATAGGAGTAAGGCTGATGAGGTGACCGCAAAGCCAACCCGTTTATTAACTGGACGAGGATCAATGTAGATACGACGAGTCGCCATCAGAATTAACACGATCACTAAGTCCAACCAGTATAAGATATCGTGTGGCGACGTTAAGGCGAGTGAACTACCAGAGAGGCCCTGATCAACCTTGGAATAGCCGAGTACCGTGCTGACGGTCATAAAGTCAGTAAACTCCCGGAAATAAATGACATTTATGTAGAGGAGTAGGGTATTAAGAATATCAATGAGAAACAGGAACGGGTAAAAGAACCGGGCCCGTTTGAAATATAACGTCAATCCAAATAACAATAACGTCGTCGCAATCGGATTGATGAGAATAATCAAGAATTGAAACGGGTCACTGAGATTTAGATTGAAGTCGACGAAATAGGCGACTAGCGTTTTGGCCCAGAATAAAAAGACCATAAGCATGACAAAGCCCATTCGGGTCCCGGTCCGCGCCCATAATTTTTTGAAACGTTCCACGTGTTTTCGCTCCTTCATATACGGTTAAGTAGTCTCATTTTACCATAGTGTTTTACTAGAAACCGACTAGTCCATCATAATAACATGCTATCTATCCTAACAAACTCAGGGCGCGTCAGCGTTAGAGACTGACAAGTTTAGGAAAACTTTAAGGCCCGATAGCGAATTGTAACCGCTATCCACTGAAACTTTGGTACACTAGAGGTAATTTAGATGAGAAAGGTGTGACAAGCAATGGCAAAGCAACTGAACTTATATGTGGTGCGTCATGGTCAAACGTATTTTAATATTTATAATAAATTACAGGGATGGAGTAACTCACCACTGACAGAAGCTGGAATTGCGGATGCCCAAGCGGCGGGGGAACGATTAAAAGCGATTCCGTTTGCCGCGGCTTATTGTAGTGATACCACCCGTGCCGAACAAACGGCTAAAACAATTCTGGCAGCTCAGACCCAGCCAGCCCCACAGTTAGTTACGGCCCCGTTCTTTCGAGAAGAATTTTATGGGTACTATGAGGGAACGGATATGGCTCAGGCTTGGTACGTTGCTGGCGCGCCACATGGGGTGCCAACGTTTAAGGCCATTGAAGCTCAGTATTCGATAGGTAAGGCGAAGGATTTCTTAAAGGAAGCCGATCCCTTTCACCAAGCTGAAAACAATGCTGAGTATTGGCAACGGGTGGAACAAGGATTTGATCTGATTCGTCAAAATCCGGCGTTGCAGGATGGGGATAATGTCTTAATGGTTAGTCATGGCAATACCTTACTTAGTTTAATGGAGCGCTATGGTCAAGGAAAATATGATCTGAGTGAACGACCAGCCAATGGTAGTTTGACCCAATTGTCGCTGACACCAGATGATATTCAGGTTGTTCGCTACAATCAAAAAGATTAGAAACGAGGAAATATTAATGGATATTAAATGGACTTGGGGTAAAAAGGATGCTTGCTACGAGGATGCCTTGAATATTCGTAAGGATGTCTTTATTGGTGAGCAAGGGATTGATCCCAAATTAGAGCTTGACGGAACGGATGAAGATAAGATGCATTACGTTGGCTACGTAGATGGTCAGCCAGTAACGACCGCCCGGATTGATCTGCTGGCAGGCAACCGGGTCAAGATTCAACGGGTGGCAACCGTCGCGAGTGCTCGACAACATGGCTATGCCGGTGAGCTGATTAAAAGTATCATTGCGGATGGTCAGCGTTCTGAAGTAGTCCATATCGAGTTAGATGCACAGTTGACGGCGCTTCCGTTTTATCAAGAACTGGGGTTTGTCCCGGTGGGTGAACCCTTTGAAGAAGCTGGTATTCAGCATAGAACCGTTGAATATCGCGGGTAAGTGTGATCAAAGAGTCAATTCTAAAAGGTGATCTCAGAATTATTATAATTCCGGGATCACCTTTTAGAATTTTATGGAGATAAAAGAAAATCCGTTACGATAAGCCACTATGCTTATCCGCAACGGATTAATTTTAACGTTCAGATGAATTCATGAGGTGTTAACTGAACGATGTCATAATTAGTTAGCGTCAGTAACCCGCGCATAACCAACGGCATGCCACCAAGGTGCATGAACGGCTTCGCGAACAACACCGCGGTTTTGGGCATCAATCATTTTACCATTACCAATGTACATACCAACGTGAGAGATGGACGCTTTGCTACCACCGAAGAAGACTAAGTCACCCTTCTTGATGTTCTTGTAGCTAACATGATCTAAAGCATTGTATTGTGCTTGGGCAGTACGAGGAAGGCTAACGCTAGCGCCTTTCTTGTAGATGTAGCCGGTAAAACCAGAACAATCAAAAGCGTAAGGACCAGTTGCACCATACACGTAGCTAGCACCTAAATGAGATTTAGCAACCTTGTATACGGAGCTAAATGACGATGTGCTAGCAGCTGAAGCAGTGGTTGTGTTGCTAGAATTAAATGCGATAAACCCAACAAAAACTAAAATCATCGATGCGATTACTTTACTAACTTTCTTCATCCTAATAAACACCCCTCATGAATTTTACAAGTACTAGCGTACCAATGTAATATGACAAAAGTGTAACAAGCCAGTTTCAATGGCGTTAAATGTCTTAAACAAAACGTTACTTTTGCCCAATGTCTTGCATGTGGGGTAGAATAATTGCTATTATCTAACATAGTTGGTAACTTAGTTAACAAATAAGTGATTGGAGGGGGAGACGACCATGGCTGAATTTACAAATGAAATGCGAAAATTCTTTGATATTCAACGCCTAGTTTTTCGTATCGGGGAACTGTCAGCAATGACGGATGTATCCGCACGACAGTTACGCTACTGGGAGAAGAAGGGGTTGATTGCGTCTCAGGCGCGCGAAGATGGCCAGCAGGCTCGTATATATACGTTTAAAACGTTTGTGCAGGTGTCGATGATTAAATATTTCCTAGATGAAGGGTATACGCTGGAAGCGGCCAGCCACCAAGCACGGAGTCGCCAAGATCGGATGAAGTACATTCATCGATTTATTTCATCAGGCTTACAAGGGTTTGCAACAGTTGATGGGCAAATGGCCATTAACCTGGGAGCATTTGACGCAGACCAGACGCTGATGGCTATCTTGCCGGAATCAGGACCCACGCAATATCGCCTCTTTCCCAATGATGAGGCGCAACGAATGACGCAGGCGGCACCTAACTGAATGCTATGAGTAAGCGAGATAAGCAAACGGCTTGTCTCGCTTTTATGTTGGTCAGAGCTTTGAATAACGTTTCGTACAATTGTGATAAATTTTGCTTGAATATATCTGTTAGATACATTAGACTGGTTAATGTCGTAAGGAGGGGTCAGGATGTATGAACTTTTTGTACTAGGTCAGCTAATGGATCAGCCAATGACAGGCTATCAGCTACGCAAGGCCTTAAAATTTATTGTTGGGGAAGAGCAGACGGTTAGCTACGGTGTTTTGTATCCGCTACTAGATAAGTTAAAACAGCAGCAGCTAATTAAGCAAAATGCAACAGCTAATGCAACTCGATCCCAGAAACAAGCAGAAATCACAGCGGCCGGGCGACAACAGTTCCACGATTTGGTCTTAGAGCCCGTGACCATTAATAAGCAGACACAGCTCACTTTTCAAATCAAATGCCGTTTTTTACATTTATTAACGGGTGATGAGCAGCAACGCGTATTGAAAGACTTTCAACAGTTTAGCCAATTTCAATTGGCAAATTTAGAAGAAACACAGCGCTACTTAACGGATAGTCCCCGAATGGTGGCGGAAGACGTGACTGATGCTGACCGGCTTAATACGTTGCAGTTGATGCGAGCTCAAGTTCAGGATGATTGGATTGCTGAGCAACTGGCACAGCTAACTGAGGAGGAATGAACATGGCACCTAAAACCTTTGCAGATGATCCACGGATTCAAAAACGACGGTGGTGGATTCTAGTGGCAGTCTGTCTCTTTACGTTCATGTCAACGTTAGATGCCAGTATTGTTAATATTGCGTTACCCGTTATGAGTACGGATTTGAGAATACCTATGAATCAAGCCGAATGGATCGTTTCCATTTATTTAATTGTTATCTGTGCCTTGTTACTTTTGTTCGGTAAATTAAGGGATACCCGGGGCAAAATTCGAATCTTCAAAATGGGCTCAGTCTTGTTTATATTGGGATCATTGTTATGTGGTTTTAGTGTAGGCTTGCCGTTACTTCTGGTCGCCCGCTCAGTTCAGGCTGTTGGTGCGGCGATGACGATGGCGACTAGTAACGGTATCATTACGGAGGTTTTTCCATTCAATGAACGAGGGCGAGCATTGGGTACGATCGGATCTTTCGTGGCCTTGGGGAGCATTGCTGGTCCCGGAATTGGTGGATTAATTTTAGCCCATCTAAGCTGGGGATATATCTTCTGGATTAATGTGCCCGTCGGTATTGTGGCATTCATGGTTGGTCAACGGATCTTACCGCGGGATATTACGCTGACACGAGCTTCCGTTGATATTGCTGGTGCTAGTCTGTTTGCAGTGATGATGGTGAGCCTGTTTGCCGCAGTTTTCGTGGATCAAGAGATTGGATTCAACCGACCGATTATTTGGGGATTATTTGTGGTTGGCATTGTCACAATGATTAGTTTCATTCGCGTAGAGTTGCGGGTGAGTGACCCCATATTAGCCTTACATTTGTTCAAGAACACTCGGTTTAGTGTCAGTGTCCTTTGTGCCTTTCTGATTTTTGTGGTTAACTTCTTTTTTAATGTTATCGCACCATTTTACTTAGAAAATGCGCGGGGGATGGCCGCTAATTATGCGGGTTATGCATTAATGACATTTCCCATTGTCCAGGTTGTGGTCGCACCAATCGCTGGGAGTATTTCCGATAAGATTGGTCCGGAGTTGCTTACCTTTGTGGGCTTAATCTTGATTGCGTTCAGTCAGGTGGGCTATATGTTGACGACATTAGCGACGCCTTTGTGGCTTTTCATGCTCTTTATTGGACTCGTGGGGTTGGGCAATGGTATCTTCATGGCCCCCAACAATTCGATTGTTATGAGTTCGGTTCCTGTTAAGGATTTAGGCGTGGCTGGTGGGGTGAATGCATTAGCGCGCGAGCTCGGAATGGTGATCGGTATTTCGGTGGCAACCACCGTTTTATTTGCGGCGATGAGTCGGACTGCTAAGCGCCAAGTGACGGCTTATTTACCAGCTCACCCGGCCATTTTTATTACCGGGATGCACGTGGCCTTTTTAGTCTCGTTAAGTATCTGTTTAGTAGCCACGATAATCACTGGGTGGCGGCTCTTAAAGCACGCAACTCAAGCCTAATGGACACAAAAAAGATCCCGATTCGAGGTGTTATCGAATCGGGATCTTTTTACCTATTATTTTTCATCATGTGTCGTGTCGTCAGTTGATTTCACTGAACGATCAGCACGACGTTGACGGCGGAAGCGATAAGGCTTTTGCGCCGGAATAACAACGGACAATTTGCCGAAGGCCGCGGCCATGATTGGTAACGTCAAATTAAAGATGATGGCCGTGAAGATGGTAATCAACGTGACGGCGGTTAACGTTTGGGATTCAGCAGCTAACAGGCCCAATACACCAGCAATGATAATGAAGAGAGAATGGCGCATCGTTTGACCAACATCCTTCAAGCCAGGCAATAACCAGTCCATTAGCGGTGCGTCATTTAGACGGAAACTCAGGGCTAATTGCGTGAGTTCAACGACACCGAGAACGGTAACCGGAACAAAGGCCAACAGGGGTACCTGCCAGTTGAAATCGCCGTTTCCAGTTAACCATTTCATGATGAGGTGAGTTAATTGGTAACTAGCGGCAACCGAAGCTAGGAAGGTCAAGAACCAGTAGCCAGCCTGGAGAAGCGAACGGCTGAAGAGGATGACCAGTAGCAGCGTGATGCCAAAGACTAGCAATAAGACGCGTGGTAAGTCATGTTGATACTGGTTTTGAATAGTGGCAGTGACAACGGGTTGACCGGCAAAGGTTAGCGTTGCATTCTTTAGGACGGTTCCCCGCAATTGGGCCTTGGCCACTTGGCGTAGTTGCGTCAAGGTCTTAGCCGTTGTTTGTGCATTAGGGGCTTGCTTGAGCGTAATGGTCAGGTAAGTGGACTTAACCTTCTCATCCGTGAAGTTAGTCAGGGATTGTTGGAAATCGCCGCTAGCAATTTGGGTCGGTGAGAGGTAGAGTGACTTCGCTGCTTCAGAACTTTGTAAGCCATCTAAATGCAAGTAGATCTTATTCGTGGTTTTTTGCATGTTGATGACTTGCTTACGTGAGTTGTTGAGGCTATCGTTAACTGCCTTCAAGCCAGTCGCGTAGTTACTCAAGTTGGAATGTGCCGCGGTGGCACTCGTATTCGCTGTATCAATACCATTAGATAGGCTGGTTAACGTACTGAGTGCGGTGGACAATTCGGTGTTCACTTGATTTAACTGTTTAATGTAACTCTTGGCTGCCTTGGATGAATTGGAACCAGAAGCTGATGATTTACTAGAAGCACTTTGAATCGAGCTTTGTAATGTGCTGCTATCGCTTACCAGACTACTAGTCTTACTCGTCAATTTCTGGAGTCGTTTAATTTCGGCCTTAAGTGCTTTTTGACGAAGATTAACACTATCAGACTTCAAGTCATTACGGACAGTCTGTAACTGACCAGACACACCGGTCAGTTCATTATCAATCGAACTGAGTTGGCTGGAGACATAGTATTGCGTGATGGGTTGACCACCAGGCTGGGTGACAGAAGTTACCGAAGCAACTCCCGGTTGTGCCCGCAGTTTCTTGGTTAAATTATCCAACTGGAACAGTTGATTTTGATTATCTAAACGTTGACTAGTCTGAAGATAAAGTGTCACAGGTGTCGCTTTACCTTGACCAAAATGAGCACTGAGAACCCGAGCACCCTGCACGGCTTGGTTATTTGAAATATCGGTCGCATTATCATAGCTGAGTTGGCTACGATAACTATAGGCAAATGGGCCAATCAAGTAAGCAACTACCAAGATAGCGACCCATGGTTGCCACATCCCGAAGCGGGCCAGTGTATGCCACATTTTGTGATCACGCAACTGTGGCCGTGTTTTCTTGGGCCAGAAGAGGCTATTACCTAGCATACCGGCAAAGACGGGAACTAAAGTGACACTGGCAATCCCAGTGATGGCAAAGCCAATTCCCAATAGCCCGTAAGCCCGAATCGTGGAGAAATCAAAGAGCATGAGACTACCAAAGGCGAGAGTCAGGCTCAACGTACTAATGAGCACCCGATAGCCTAGATTTTGGATAACCTGACTCGTTGCCGCCTGACTTTCCATTCCATCATCGATGTGATTGCGTAAGTCACGATAGAACCAGAAACTGGTCAGCAAGGTAAAGAGGCTAATCCCTAATAATAGGAAAATGGGGGTGTACTCAGAGTACGCAAAATTCCAGTGATAGGCTAAGTTAGTTGCCAAACTCAATGTAGAGATATAACTAATTAAGATGGCTAAGAAGGTAATAATTGGCGCGATGATTGAGGCAAATAAAATGCCCATGGCAACTAAAGCAACGAGTAGCGTCATTAGAATGACGATTAAAGTAAATGACGAAATGTGCTCGTTAGCTGCATCACTCACAATTTCTGGACTGGTAACGTAAGTGTTTAGCCCAATTGTCGCAATCTGATCTTTCAATTGAGACGTAATTTGCCGCACTGTACCTTGGTTATGGCTAACAGCTAACTGGACAATCTCGGTTGATTTGTCCTTAGAAAATAATTGCGGTTTGCTGGTGGGCGTGTTAGTCATCGTGGTGATCTTTTGAATCCCATAATAGCTGGAGCGTTTCTGCAATTGGGCCACTGACTTATTAATGGCCGCCAACTGTTTGTTGGTTAAGGCACCGTCAGGGTTGTTATAGACCGCGTTGACCGTGTACGTTCCGTTTAAATTGCGACCCCAAGTGTTGCGAATTTGGGATGCTTTAACGGGTTGACTCGTATTCGCCAATTGTGGTTGACCATCGTATTGAATGATAGTGTTGACGTTTGGTAAGGTTACAATCGCCGCAAAAATCACGATCAACCAGAATACGAGTGCAAAAATTCGATTATGGTGAAGCTTACTAATCCGTTCTCGCATAAGTAATCTGAGTCCTCTCTATGTATCAAATCTCCCGCCGTGCAAGCAGGGTACAATCCACTCTCAATTCTACCATATTGAGGCGACTTGGGGCCGTTTTGTGCCCGATTTAAGAAAGTTTAAGAAACTCTTTAGTTGCCATAAACGCTGAAACTGCTACAGTAGAACTTATTTGTATTCCACAAAAAGGGAGAGAACCAAAATGGCAAAGCATCATCAGCGTTATCATAGTCCCTACGCAGCAATGTTAACTGAACAACGTTACGCCTTTGCGAATCAGCTGGCCGACCAAACGGGCCTAGATCCAAGTCAAATTATGTTTGGTTACTTACAGATAACCGCGGCTGTTCCGACGACATTACCAGTGTTACCACGACAAAAAGAAATTGACCGCCGCTTTCAGGCTTTTTTAACGGATGCCCAAGCCGCTAATCATTAACTGTTGAAACGCTTACATTTATATGGTTTAATGGAGCTGTTCTTGATGTTTCCGATCTAATCAAAGGAGTGGTTAAGATGACCAGAGTTGCAATCGTTACAGGTGGTGGCCAAGGAATTGGCGCAGGTATCGTTAAGCAATTAGCAGCAGATGGGTTACAGGTTGCTGTCGCTGATTTGAATGAAGAACACGCGAAACAAGTGGCTGAGGAAGTTGGTAATGGTGCCCAAGGGTATTTTGTCGACGTTTCTAAAAAGCAAACGGTCTTTGATTTAGTTAAGGCCGTTGTGGCGGATATGGGCCACTTGGATGTGATGGTCAACAATGCTGGGATTGCCAAGATTGCACCGGTTACTGAAACCACGGAAGAAGATCTTAGTCAGATTCTGGACGTTAATGTTAAGGGGGCTTTCTTTGGGATTCAAGCAGCGGCAGCGCAATTCAAAGCCCAAGGAACGGGCGGTAAGATTATCAGTGCATCGTCGATTGCCGGCCACGAAGGCTTTGAAATGTTGGGGGCTTATTCAGCAACCAAGTTTGCGGTTCGAGGATTAACGCAGGCGGCAGCTAAAGAACTAGCCAAAGATCACATTACTGTGAATGCTTATTGTCCAGGGATTGTCTTGACCCCAATGTGGGACGAAATTGATCAAAAGATGGCGAAAATTTACAATGTGCCAGAAGGGGAAACCTTGCAGAAGAATATTGACAGCATTGCGTTAGGACGAGGTGAAGAACCTGCTGACGTTGCCAATTTAGTGTCATTCTTAGCTGACAAGAAGTCTGATTACATCACCGGACAAGCCATCATTGTTGATGGTGGGATTAATTTCGCTTAGAATAGATTAACCGGATAAAGATCGGGGCGGTCATCGCGATGCGGTGCCCGCTCTTTTGACTTTTACGTTAACCTAGGAGGATGGTAACTGTGTGTACAAGTATTTTACAAATAGCCAAAGATGGGAGTCATATTTTGGCGCGCACGATGGATTGGCACGTCTTGGCGGTGCAACCACTGTTTGTACCGCGTGGCTACCAATGGGAGAGTGTGTATGATAATCGGGTGCACACAAACCGTTATGCCATGATTGGTGGCGGTGGGGCCCACCATCATGAGATTGACGTGTCCGATGGGGTTAATGAGATGGGACTGAGCGTCCAGAAGTTAACCTTTGCCAATGGATCACAGTTGGTGGACGAGCCGACACCGGGGCGAGTTCAGTTGGCGCCCTATGAATTTTCTTTCTATTTACTGGGTCATTACGCGTCAGTGGCAGATATTGAAGGGCATTTGGATGAGATTCAATTGATGACCAACCGGTACGCCGTTAACGACATTGGTCACGCTGAGTTACACTTTGCGGTGGTCGATCGAACGGGTCGTACAGTTGTGATTGAACCCACGCATTTTCCACTACGGGTACGGGAGAATCCCTTGGGGGTTGTTACTAATAGTAAAGATTTTGATTTACAGTTAGAGCGTTTGGGACAATACGTTAACTTTACCGAGGCGTTTAAACAGGGAAAGGTCCCCCTTAATACGCCACGCGTGACTACAGGAAAGTTCCCTGGTAAGCCAGTACCATCCGGTTCCTTTACCCCGGGCGGGCGGTTTGTTCGCGCAGCCTACTACAAAGAACGCGCCGACATTCCGGTTGATGAAACGACCGGAATTATCAGCGCGTGGCATTTGTTAGATAGTGTGGCGGTGCCACAGAGTCATCAGTATCGACCGACGTATTCCGTGTACCGAGCAGCGACCGTTTGTGAATCGCTGACGTATTATTTTCAACCTTATAATCGTTTAGATCTGGTTCAGTTGACTTTAACGCCGGAAATGTTATCGTGGACGGCCCCTAAATTTTATCCAGTTGCCAATGACTTACAGACGACAGTTCTAAATTAAAGCAAGTACCAGAGAATGTTGGCCGTGATTAAGCCGACTAGTATCCCGCGATGTAGGCGTGGATGAAGCATGATAATTGCCAAAAACTCGCGTGCCCATGCAGCCGGCAGGTAGCCCCAGCGCGTTGGGGCCGGATAGCCACCCAAGCGTAAGCCCAACTGACTTGCTAGGTGCTCCGCACGGAAGAGATGGTAATTATTGGTGACAATGACGACCCGGCCACCTTGGTGGGGGAGTTGACTCCATAAACGTTGACTGTAAAGTAAGTTAGTTAACGTACTGGTTGCGCGACTTTCCTGAATAATACGCTCCTGTGGCCAACCGTGGTTAACTAAGTAAGTGGTCATTGCTTCAGCTTCGGTAAGGTGTTCATCGGGCCCCTGACCGCCGGTGACAATTAGCGTAGTGGGCGTTGACTGGCGGTGCGCTAATTTTAATGCCGCATCTAGTCGGTTGGCTAACGTACGGCCAATCTGACTGCCGTGGCGAAGGCCGGCACCGAGAATGACGATTGTGTCAGCCCGCCGTGCACGCCAAACATTTGCTCGTAAATAGCCAATAATACTTGCACCAAAAAGAATACCCAGGTAAATGCTGAAAATGGGGATGAAGCTGAGCCAGGGCCAAAAGCTGTCGGCGAAGTTTGATTCCCGAAGAAGGGCAATTATCCAGCCAAGGTCTAGGAGTAGCCATAACCAGATGCCACCTAGTAAAATGGGCGTGAGGTGTTCGCGTTTGCGAAGAACTTTCTGTGGAGCCAGTAAAATCAACAGCAACAGGGCTAGCCCACTGAAAGCAACGACACCAATGAGGACCCAGCCGATGTGGGCCACCCATTGCCACGCTGCATGATGAGAGAAACTGGCTAGTAGGATTAGCAATCCACCACTGAGACACGTGACTACGGCACTAGTTAGTCCGCGTGGTTGCCAAAAGGTCAGCAGAATTGAGAGGCAGAGTAAGAATAGACTCGCACTAATCAGCATGTCGGGTCCTCCTTTCATAAAAGTTAAGTTTTTTTGAGAGTTTCATCAATTGAACCTATACGGTCAGAAACTCGGTATAATGAGTCTATTATAACGGAAAACGGAGGGACTTGGGTGCCTAAACATCGAAGAAAGTCACGTAAAAAAACCAACAGCCCCGTCACGGCCACGTGGATTTTTGTTATTGTCCTGTTGGTGCTAGGCGGTGGCTTATTGATTCGGGGAAAAATAAAAACAGAGATTCAATCAACACGAATTAATCAGACCAGTAGCCAAACTACTGATGGTGAAACGGCGGCCCAACAAAAGTTTATTAAGAAAATGGCAGCCCCTGCAGTCCGCGTTTATCAGCAAAATGGCCAGGTATTACCCAGCATCGTGATTGCTCAGGCAATCCTAGAATCTAGCTGGGGAACGTCGGGACTATTCTTACAAGCCAATAATCCGTTTGGGGTGAAGGGCGCCTATCAAGGAAGCTCGAAGTCCTTCCCAACAACAGAATACGTAAATGGTAAAAAAATTACAGTTCAGGCTAATTTCCGTAACTATCCAAATCTAACGGCGGCCATTTTGGATCATGATGCGTTGTTGAAGAAGAGTTATTTTAAGCAGACCGTTACGGATTATAAAACGGCAGCTAAACTCTTACAAAGTAATGGTTATGCGACAGATCCCAAGTATGCCAAAAAGCTGGAAAATGTGATTGCAACCTATAACCTAAATCAGTATGACACATAAACACAAACCCCCAGCTCGCTAGACTAATCAGCGAGCTGGGGGTTATTTGTCGCTAGGTAATTCTGAGAAATTGAGAGTAACGCTCACTCGACTTGAAGACAGCCAATGTTAGTTTTCGTTGTAGTAGCGTGCCAAATCATAGAGGGTTTTGGCTAAAGAATCAATGGAGCGGGTAGGACTTTGGTTAGCGAATAAGATGACACCGGTTTTGTTGCCTTCTGAACCATAAAGAATGTTGTTATAACCGGCACCAGATAAGGCGCCGCGAACCCGCTTGATACCACCACTGTAATGATACAGCCCGCCGGCATAACTGAGTTTGTAGTCATTCGCCAAGTCGTAGTACTGTGACTTAGTTAGAATCTTACCATTGCGTAGGCCTTTTTGGATGGTGTAATAGTCACTCGGCGTGGCGTAGTAATTACCGGCTCCTAATAGAGATGACATCAATTTTTGGGAAACGTTTTGGGCGACATTATCCTGACCATTGCTGTAACGATAGCCGTTGGCAACGGTACTGGTACTGGGAAGCTTATTCCAAGCGTACGTATGGGTTAACTTTAAGGGTTTAATGATCCGATTTTGAATCAGCGTGTCATAGTTTTGTCCGGTGACCTTCGAGGCCACGGCGGCCAATAATGTGTAATTGGCATTGGTATACGTGAAAGAGGTATCGCCAGAAACTTTCAACTGGGCCAAGGTGTAGTTGAGCTCAGCCGATTGTGTGTTGAGTACGGCAGACGGCGCGGTTTCATCCATATCAATGCCAGAACGATGATTCAATAACTGGCGTAGCGTAATGTTTTTACTATTGGTGACACTCGGGTAGTAACGACTCAGCTTGTCATTTAATGACAATTTTTTGCTGGCAGCCAATTGTTCAATGATGGCCCCTGTCATGACTTTTTGTAAAGAAGCCAATGGGAAGAGTGTCGTGTTAGTATTGGCAAGCTTGGCCGTTGCATCGGCACTGCCCACACTAACATGGCTTGCCCCAGTGGCGTAGTTGTTAAATAGCATGGCGTTACCTTGAAAATGTGACTTTTTCAGCAAGGCAGCGGCGTTTTGGGAACGACTATATTTTTGCAGTGCCGCTTGATCGACCCACCCAATTGCTTTGCCATACCAAGAAAATTGCGCGTAGCTTGTGCCATTGGAGAGCTTGGCCACCTTAGTGACCTTAACGAAACGATGTTGCCAATCCTTTCCACTAGCGTCGCGGGTCTTGGCTGAACGTTGGGTATAATAGGGCGCATAGTAATAGATCCCATCATTACGCGTTCCTTGGTTATTAAATCGCGCATTGTAGCTGGTGTTTTGTGTACTGGTAATTGTCAAATAACTTTTGGCTTCGGCCGGTTGGGTGGATAATAGACCACCAGCAACACAGAGCCCGCCTAAAATAAACCATAGCTTCTTCATAAAATCCCTTTCCCTCTTTTTAATGTCCTCATGGTAACGCGGCTTAGTTGCGAACAGGTAACAGAAGCGTAGCGTTTTGGTAA
>OMJG01000258.1_pt1 | contig 40886 bp, 32 predicted proteins | sample 1646431 | NCBI WGS metagenome assembly OMJG01 (sample SAMN03771674, study PRJEB25209) | food metagenome | isolation source: Cotija cheese | place: Mexico:Jalisco,Michoacan | collected 2011-12-12
GACTACACCATCTTCCTCATGACGCGTGCCAACGAGGAAACACCAATCATGGGCACACGCAGAGCCGTCTTACACTCGCTAGCTGTGACTGGTGGCGTGATTACGTCCGCGGGTGTTGTCCTCGCGGCGACATTCGCAGCCCTGGCTGTTATCCCACTGATGTTTATGGTGCAGCTCGCGTTCATCGTGGCCTTCGGCGTGCTGGTTGACACCTTTATCGTGCGCACCCTGCTGATTCCTGGCCTCGTACTCGAAATCGGCCCAAAGGTGTGGTGGCCGTCCAAGCAGCGAAAGGAAAAGGAACTCGTTATCGCTGATTAGGCTATTAACTGCCGAGCACGCAGTGTGCGATCAAGGAATCAATTTGGCGCACATCAATTTTCCTATTGAGCTTGATCTTGATGTGTCCAGCGCGGGTCCACAGCTCGACTTCCGCATCCATATCGAAGGTGCCAGCATTCTCCGTTGACCACATGTCAATGGACTTATAAGGAAGTGAGTAGATTTCGGTCTTCTTGCCTGTAAGGCCCTGGGCATCACGGATGATGAGACGCTTTGTGGTGAAAATCGCTGAATCGCGGAAAGTTTTGTAAGCAACCAGTGCTTCTTCTCCGCGAGTCATGATTGAATTAACGTCGTCAGGAATAGGGACTTCTTGATATAGGGTCCATTCAGCGATTTTCGACATTTCCATGTCCAGGTCCTCCAATTTTGAATTATTAAAGTCTCAGTCAGGGAAACTGAGCACTTAATAATTACCACGACCCGTCTATCGCTTGAACATCACGTCTCGCACAATTTCTGCAACGTGTTGAGGTGCGAACCCAGTGCCTTGGTCGATGTGGGTGCGGCAGGAAAAGCCGTCGGCGATGACGGCGCTGCCTTGGGCGCCGGCGTCGCGGACTCTGGGGAAAAGCTCGCGCTCGCCAAGGGCCATGGACATCTCAGCGTGGCCCTTTTCAAAGCCCCAGTTACCGGCCAATCCGCAGCAGCCGGTTTCGATGTCGGATTGGGAGACGCCGAGGGCATCGAGAAGCTTGGCGGAATGTTGCGGGTCGCCGAGTGACTTCTCGTGGCAATGTACCTGGGTTAGCGCGCTGATATTCGCGGGCTGAATCTCACCGGAGTCGACCTTTTCTTTGATGAGCGGCGCGACGAATTCCGCGAAGGAGACGGTGGAGTTGGCTAGTTGGTGGATGGCGGGGTCATCGGAAAGCTCTGTTGCCTCGCCTTTCAACATGACGGTGCAGGAAGGCTCAATGCCGATCACGGTCAAGCCACGATCCGTGTATGGCTTCATCACCTTGGCGGTCTGCTTGAGCACACGCTGAGTCATGTCCAGCTGACCGGTGGAATGCCAGGTCAGGCCACAGCAAACGAATTCCTGCGGGATTTCGACGCGGTAGCCGAGTGTTTCAAGGACCTCGACCGCAGCAGTCGCCGGTGAAGTATCCAGTGAGGCGTTGAAAGAGTCTGGCCACAGGACCACAGTTTTGGTTGCCTGGTTGTTGCTACGCTTCTTATGCCACTTGCGCAGGGAGGATGGCGCGAAACGGATAAGCGGGCGTGAAGTGTCCAAACCGCCGACTTTGGCGATTACTGTTCTAAGCACCGGCGTGCGCATGGACATATCGATTATGCGCGGGAGCAGCGGAACCTTGTGGGCAATGTGGCCCAGCAGCGGCAGCCAGCCCATCATGTAATGCGCCATCGGACGTATTTTGCCCTTATAGTGCTTGTGCAGAAACTCCGACTTGTAGGTGGCCATGTCCACGTTGACGGGACATTCAGAGGCACACGCTTTGCACGATAGGCACAGGTCAAGAGCTTCAAGGACTTCCTCGGACTTGCAACCATCGGCAACGGATTCGCCGCGGAACATCTCAGACAAAAGCCGCGCGCGGCCACGGGTAGAGTGCACCTCATCGCCGGTGATCTGGAATGACGGGCACATGGAGTTTTCTTCCGAACGGCACGCGGACACGCCCACGCAGCGGTTGACGGCGTTAACCATTGAGCCGCGGTCATGGCTGAACTTATGCACGGGAGTCAGCTCAAATGTGCGCTGACCAGGCGCCATGCGCAGACCGTCGGTGACCTCATCCGGGTCCACCAGGACGCCGGGGTTAAACAGGCCATCCGGATCGAGGATGTTTTTGAACTGTTTGAACAGCGCGCGCATTTCTTCGGAGTACATCCGGTCCAACAGTGCGGAGCGGGCGCGACCATCCCCGTGTTCACCGGACAGTGAACCGTCATAGGAAGAGACCAGTTCGGCGGCCTCATTCATGAACTTGTTGAAGATTTCGATTCCCTCTTCGCTGCCGAAGTCGAAGGAGATGCGCACATGCACGCAGCCTTCGCCAAAGTGGCCGAAGGGGATGCCGCGCAGGGAGTACTTGTCCATCAGCGCGTAGAGATCCCGCAGGTAATCGGCAAGGTTCTCCGGTGGAACGGCGGAGTCTTCCCAGTTGGGCCACGCTTCCCCACCGTCGGGCAGGCGTGTGACCACGCCGGCGGAAGCTTCGCGGATGCGCCAGAGCTCGCGCATTTCTTGGGGATTTGAAACAACAACTGAGTCGACGGTGGCCACGAACGCGGCGACGGTTTCAGCGAGTGCTTCGGCTTCTTCCAGACTATCGCCGCCGACCTCGCAGTAGAGCCAGCCGCCGGCCGGAATACCTTTGCGGTTGCCAGGCAAATTGCCGCCGGCTTTTTCCTGGCCACGCTTGCTGCGCAGGGCGTCAAGGAGGTCACCGCCCATTCCTTCGATGGTGGCAACGCCAGGAAGACGCAGACGTGCGGCCGCAGATGCGGCGTCGTAGACAGTCTCAAAAGCCAGGACTGCCAGGGCTTTCACCTTGGGCACCTCAACGAGCTTGACGGTCATCTTGGTGATGACACCAACGGTGCCTTCAGTTCCGGCGATGGCTTTGGCGGCATCAAAACCATGCTTATCCAACAGATAGTGCAGACCGTAGCCAGAGACTTGGCGCGGGAAGCGGCCGAGTTCGGCGTCGATGAGGTTGGCATGGGCATCGACAAGCTGATGCATTTGCTTATCGATGCCTTCGTCGCTGACACCATGGGAATCGAAGGTAACCTCTTCCCCATTGGCCAAAATGATGGTGACTGAGACGAGGTTTTCGGCCGCAGTGCCATAAGCAACTGAGTGCGAACCGCAGGCATTGTTGGCCACCATGCCGCCGATGGTGCAGCGCGAGTGCGTGGAAGGATCGGGGCCATAAGTCAGACCGTGCTCAGAGACGGCATCACGCAACGCGTCGCAGACGACGCCAGGTTCGACCGTGGCCGTGCGGTTGTCCCCGTCAATATCAAGAATGCGGTTGAAATAGCGCGAGGTATCAATAATCAGGCCTGTGCCGATGGCATTGCCCGCGACTGAAGTGCCGCCGCCGCGGGAGATGATTGACCACCCGCGTGCCTTTGCAACTGCGATGCCATCGCGGATGTCCTCAACCGACTTTGGTTCAAGGACCGCCTTGGGGATGCGCCGGAAAATCGACGCGTCCGAAGAATAAGCTGCGCGCGTGGTCATATCCTCGCGCATGCCCGTGCGCGCAATCCGTTTGAAGACGCTGGGATCAACGCGATCAAATTTGATTGTTCGTTGGGGCGTGGTGGAAGTCATGGTTTACGCACAGCTTCTTTCTTTATTTAGAGGAACTTAACACCCTGCGCGAGTGGAAGTTCACCGGAGTAGTTGACGGTGTTGGTGGCGCGGCGCATGTAGGCCTTCCATGCATCGGAGCCGGACTCGCGGCCGCCGCCTGTTTCCTTCTCACCGCCGAAGGCACCACCGATTTCAGCACCGGAGGTACCAATGTTGACGTTGGCGATACCGCAGTCGGAGCCAGAAGCGGAGATGAAAATCTCTGCTTCAGAGTTGTCCTGGGTAAAGATTGCGGAGGACAGGCCTTGTGGAACTGCGTTGTGCAGGGCGATTGCTTCATCCAGGTCAGAGTAGGTGATGACGTAGAGGATGGGAGCAAAGGTCTCATTGTGAACGATGTCGGTCTGTTCCGGCATGCGCACCACGGCTGGTTCGACGTAGAAGGACTTCTCGGTATCGTCGACGATAACGCGGTTGCCGCCGACCAGTACTTCGCCGCCTTGTTCCTTCGCGGTTTCCAAAGACTTCTGCATGCCCTCATATGCGCCCTCGTTGATGAGTGGGCCAACCAGGACGGACTCATCGCGTGGGTCGCCGATGGTTAGAGTCTTGTAAGCAGCGACAATATTGTCCACCAGTTCATCCGCGATGGACTCGTGCACGATAAGGCGGCGCATGGTGGTGCAGCGCTGGCCAGCAGTGCCGGCGGCAGCGAAGACGATGCCGCGCAGAGCCAGGTCAAGGTCAGCGGAAGGGGTGACAATGCCAGCGTTGTTACCGCCGAGCTCCAGCAGGTAACGGCCGAAACGAGAGGCGACGCGAGGAGCCACTTCGCGGCCCATGCGGGTAGAACCGGTGGCAGACACCAGTGCAACGCGTGGGTCATCCAACAGAACTTCACCGACGTTGCGGTCGCCGAGGATGAGGTGGCTGATGTTCTGGTCTTCACCGCACTCTTCAATCGCACGGGCGAGCAGTGCATGCGCGCCAAGAGCAGACAGCGCACACATCTCCGATGGCTTCCACACCACGGTGTCGCCGCAGACCAGCGCGTTCGCGGTGTTCCAGGAGTAGACCGCGACTGGGAAGTTAAACGCGGAAATCACGCCGACCACACCAATTGGGTGCCAGGTCTCCATGAGACGGTGACCAGGACGCTCCGAAGGCATGGTCTTGCCGTAGAGCATGCGGGATTGTCCCAGTGCGAAGTCGCAAATGTCAATCATTTCCTGGACTTCGCCTTCAGCCTCAGAAATGGACTTGCCGGCTTCAACCTGAACCAGAATGCCCAGGTCATGCTTGTGCTCAGTGAGCAGCTCTCCCCAACGCTTCACCACATTGCCGCGGCGTGGAGCTGGTACTTCGCGCCAGGACTTGTAGGCTTCATCGGCAGCCGCAATCATGTCCGTTGCTTCATCCTTGGTGGTGCGCTGGATGCTGAAGAGTTCCTCACCAGTCAGTGGCGTGCGGGTGACAAGGTCACCGTTATCTAGCTCGCCGGTATAGCCGCAGGCAGCGAGGGAATCTTTGATGGTCTGAAGGAGCTGATCGTGAGTCTGAGTAGCCATGGAAAATATTTCCTTTCGAAGGTTTTAGAAATGTTGGGGGTTTAGCTTTGAAGGGCTGGGGTTGGGTGGATGGTTACTCCAAGTTGCTGCGCTGCGGCTGACAAGGAGGCCTCTTCCTGGGCTTTGTACAACTCGTAAGGTTCGACGATGTCGCGGCCAACAATCTTTGAAAGCGTGTCAAGGTCATAGTCCGTTCCTTGCTGTTCATTGTCACGAGTACCTTCATCTTTAAGGTTCGACTGGAAGATGCCCGCCGCCGAACGCGGCAGGAAGTCCTCGTAGACGATGGGCTGGGCGGTGATAACACCGGAATCGATAAGCTGCTCTGCGTCGTACTCCCCTGGCTCAGCGCTACCTGTGACTTCATAGGTGAAGTAGCCCAAGCCCTGCTCACGCAGGCCCTTCTCTGTGTTGGGAAGGTTTTCTGCCCACACCTCGCGGGCAAGTTCCACGCGGGTCTTACCAGAGCCTGCAGCAAGTTTTTCATCCACCTGGGTGTTCATGGTGTCGTAGAGTTCGCGACCCTGCGGGGTCAGAGCGATGCCGCGCTGCTCTACCTCGCCGAAGCGCACGCGCAGCGCGCCTGGACCAACGGTGCCGTCTGCGAACTTAAACATGCGCTCTTCATCGAGTGCGCGGAAAGAAGTCTGGCGTAGCAAGATGTCGGGGCCATCCCAGTCTGGTGGGCCTTGGATTTCATCAATCATGGTGATGCCGCGGGCTTCCATGCGGTTGTACAAATCATCAATGTCCAACACACGCGGGGTGAGGTGGTTGATATGCGTGTAGCGCACGCCGCCGATATCAGAAGCAACCGCGGAGATCGCTTCTAGCTCGCGGTACCACTGCTCATCAATTGGCTCATCATTGAGCTCAAATGCTGCGGTAGCTAGCTCAATGAGCTTATCGGCATCGACTTCTTCGAGCCCCTTGCCTTCTGCGGCCTTGGCGGCCATTGCCACCAGTTCATCAGAGAAGATGTGACGCTCAGCTATGTAACTTTGCAAACGCTCTTGCAGTTCGGGACTGAAAAAGCGCGGGTCATCTGCCGCCAGCATGGAGGTAAACACACGGAAGGGGTTCTTGGCCAACTCATCCTTGTCAGTTGGGCGGAATGCCGTGGACACCACTGGGACCGAAGACTTGGAAGCATCACGCAGGTCATAGAAACCCACTGGGTACATGCCGAAACCGGCAAAGACCTGAGCTACCTGGCTCATCTCCTCTGGGGAGCCGACGCGGATGGCGCCGTGGCGCTCTGCCGTGACACGCCCGATGCTGCCCAGGCGTTCTGCCTCCGCGCCCATGGTGTCCATGAAGTCCGTGTTTACTGCCTCTGATACCTCCACCAAAGTGGTGTAGGCAGGGACTTCGGTTCCGTACATATCTGACAGACTGCGAGCAAAGCGAGCGCGAAGTTCCCATGTTTCTTGAAATACCATTGAAATTCTTTGTTCCTTTTACTATTTAGATGATGTTCTTTTCAATGACTGATTTGAGGTCTTGATCAAATCGGGCGGTGGAATAGCCGTCATGGGGAAGGAAAGATTCCCGGCCCTGAATTATGTCGGCGGCAAATTCGCCGGCAGCGGGGCCTTGCAGGAATCCGTGCCCGGAAAATCCAGTACAGTAGTAGAAACCGGTCACGCGGTCAGATGCGCCGATAATCGCGTTGCGGTCGGGAGTGTTTTCATAGAAACCCGCCCAGCCGGAATCCAGCTGTGGGTTCTGAAGTGATGGTGCGAATATCTTCGCCGCGGAATTGAATGCGCCGAGCCATTCAAAGCTGTAATCGCGGTTGAAGCTTGGTTCTTGTGGGTGGGAAATTCCCAGCAGCATGCCGTTGTAGTAGTTGTGCATGTACATGGTGGTGGACAAATCTAAGGTAAACGGCACCGTGGGGTGCGCTTGTGGCATCTGCGTGGTCAGCCCGATCATGCGGCGAACGGGTTCAACAGGCAAGGTGTGCCCGGCCATCTCACCAATCTTTGCAGACCATGCGCCGGCTGCGCACAGCACCTGCTCGGTGCGGATGGCGCCGCGTTGCGTAGTGACTGATTCGATCACCCCGCCGGAGGTAGAAATATCCAGGACTTCGGTGTGGTCCATAACCGTAACGCCAAGGGAGATTGCCGCGCGCATGTAGCCCTCGACCGCGGCTGCCGGGCAGGCATAGCCATCATCGGGAGAAAGTGAACCAGCAAGAATTGCCTTTGGGTCAATGAAGGGATTGACCTCAGCGACTTTCTCCGGGGTGATCATGGAAGAGTTCACGCCCAACTCATTCTGGGTGGCGGTTGCTTCTTCTAGGTTTGCCACTTCTTCTTCGGTGCGGGCCAGGAAAAGGTAGCCGACTTTCGCCAATTCAATGTTGGTACCAAAGTCCTCTTTCCAGGTGCGGAAGGAATCCAAGGAACGCTTGCCTAGGATGACATTCATGGGGTCAGAGAAGTTTGCACGGACTCCGCCCATTGGCTTAGCAGAGGATCCTCTGCCCACTTCGTGTTGTTCCACCACAACAATGCCGGTGACACCACGGGACGCTAGGTGCCAAGCAGCACTCATGCCCATGATCCCTCCGCCGATGATGACAATGCTGGCAATCTCTGGTTGCTTCTGCGCATAGTTCGGAACTAGTGGAACTTTAACGTCAACCACATCTTCCTCCTTTCACACCCAGTGGTCTAAACCACTCATGGCCGGTTATCTGTTATCGATAACTCTAACCCTAGGATTGTGATCGCGCAATAGAATGGAGAAACAATATTAAAAACCCTCACCCACCTGCACTTTAATGCCAGTGAGAGAGGGTTGAAGGGGCGAAAAGGACCTAAGAAGCAGGCGGATAATTCTTGGGGCGAGCGTATTCTAGGTGCTTCAGCATGAGCGCGGCAGCCTTTTCAGGGTCGCGTTCTTGGACCGCTTTCGCGATATCGACATGCTCCCGCGCTGAATGCTGCAGACCTTGACTGTCTTTCAGATAGCGATACGCACCGTTGACACGGGACTCATCACGCAGGTTAGAGATGGTTTTTGACCAACGTGAATTGCCAATGGAATCTACCACCGCCATGTGAAAGTCATGGTCAGCGTTGAGATAAGGCAACGCCGGATCTTCCCGAGTGGACGGCAAGGCCTCGATGGAACGCTGGGCAAGACGCACGATATTTTCAATTGCTTCAATGCCGATGTCGCGGGTGGCAGCCTGGCGCGCGGCTTCAACCTCAATAAGCACGCGCATTTCATAAACCTCATAGCGGTCATGCTCGGATAGCTCCACCACCCGAAAGCCGCGGTTGCGCACCGGCTCAAGTAGGCCGATAGCAGCCAGCGCCATCATCGCTTCACGCGCGGGCGAGTTAGAGATCCCCAGGTGCGAAGCCAAGGAGTTCGCCGAATAAATCTCACCGGGCACCATGATGCCGGAAAAGAGCAGTTGCCTAATGAGGTTTTGCGTCGATTGCTTCAACGTTGGTTGACTCAGCGCGGACTCGCGCCCGACCTGTTCAATCCGCTTGGCCCATTCATCACCAGGTGCCATCTTAAGCCACCCCTTAACTCTGATTGTTTCTAACCGGTTCAATCCTAGCCAGGCACAGGCAGTTGATCCTGCATCAATCTAGGAACTTTTAGCCCCAAAAGAAGAAACTTTTGCCAAACGCTTCACTTATGGGTTATCGATAACATACCATGTAGCTCACGTCGCAAAACCCTATGCATTGTAACTCCCATCGTTTTGTGACAGCGGATGTATCCTCGCCTTATCAACCGAAAGGACCTGAGTTGAGTTCTTCATTAACTACCCACTTCCTCGCCCAAGATGCCGGTGGCGGCATCGACGGCGCTATCCAATCGGTCTTCGGACCCTTCGTAGAGTTCCTTGAAACGGCGGTCTTCTTCTCCATCCCGGTTCTCGGCGCGGATCTCCCTCTCGTGGTGGTCTGGCTGGTTGCAGGCGGTGTATTCTGCAACGTCTACTTTCGCGTACGTCCGCTAAAAGACGCCAAGCAAGCTTTCCGCGTTGTCCGCGGCTTGATGGCCAAGAAATCAGACCCAGGCCAGGTGACCAGTTTCCAAGCCTTTGCCACAGAGCTCGCCGGCACCGTCGGACTCGGCAACATCGCTGGTGTTGCCGTCGCCATCACCATGGGCGGCCCCGGCGCATCCTTCTGGATTGCAGCCGCTGGTGTGCTCGGTATGGCGGTCAAGCTCGCTGAGGCCACCTTGGGCCAGATGTTCCGCCGCGTCAACGATGACGGCACAGTCGCCGCTGGTCCGATGTACTTTTTGGAGTACGGTCTAAAATCCATCGGCAAGCCAAAGCTCGGTATCGGCCTGGGCTATTTCTACGCCATCGGCATGGCGCTGGCCGTAATGGGTGCCGGCAACATTTTCCAGGCCAACCAGGTTGCCATGCACCTGACTGACATCACCGGTGGTGAGGACAGCTTCCTCTACGGCAACGGCTGGATTATTGGCGTTGCCATTGCCATCCCGGCGGCAGTTGTACTGATTGGTGGAATTAACTCCATCGCCAATGCAACCAGCCGCCTGGTCCCAGTGATGTCTGTAGTTTATGCCGTCGCTGTGTTTATTGTTCTGGGCTTTAACTTCTCTGAAATCCCGAACGCATTCGTGCAGATTTTCCAGGGCGCATTCACCCCTGAAGGTATCTCCGGCGGCGTGCTGGGCGTGGCGATTATTGGTATTCAGCGTGCACTGTTCTCCAACGTGGCTGGTGTTGGTACCGCGGCTCTTGCCCACGGCGTGACCAAGAACCGTCGCCCCGCTGAGGAAGGTCTGGTTGCCGCATGGGAGCCATTCCTGGACTCCGTCATTGTGTGTACCCTGACCGCTGTTGCCATCATTGTTACTGGTGAGCACCTCAACACCGGCGCTGACGGCATTACCCTGGCTACTAACGCTTTTGCCACCGTCTCCTACGGTTTCACCTTCGTGCTGACCGTCTGCATCGTCTTGTTTGCATTCTCCACCGTGCTGTCCTACTGCTACTACGGCCAGCTCAACTTCGGCTACATCTTCAATGACAACAAGCGCGCAAAGCAGATCTACAGCGTCATCTACATCATCATGATTGTTGTTGGCGCATCCGTTTCCCTGGACACCGTTGTCCGCTTCTCCGACGCCACCTTCTTCCTGGTTGCTATCCCTAACCTGCTGGGCATCTACCTGCTGGCCAAGCCTTTGCGCAAGGAGATCTCTTCATACCGCAAGGCTGCGGCCGGTGGTGAAATTGAACCGGTTCCAGAAAGAGACCGCGTGAACTTGCTGGATAACGGTTCCCCTACCAAGAACATTGACTAGAAAGATCTCTCCCCCATGTCTCAGACCAAATCTGCCATTGCCCTTTTCGCCGGCGCCGCTACTTTGTCCCTCTCCGCTTGCTCCTCCTCTGATGGCTCAGGCGATGGCCTTCTCGGTGCCATCGAATCTGGCAATGTCATCCTTGGCGTGAAGTTTGACCAACCAGGAATCGGCTTGCGCGAAGGCGATGGTTCCTTCACCGGCGCGGAATCCGATATCGCGACCAAGATTGTGGAGACCCTGGCCGAAGAAAACGGCTGGGATACTCCAAATATCGAGTACCGCGAAACCCCCGCCGCGCAGCGTGAGACTTTGCTGCGCAATGGTGAGGCGCATCTGATTCAGGGTGGCTATTCGATCACTCCGGACCGCATGGAGATTGTTGATTTCGCAGGACCGCTGCTGCTCACCCACCAGGCCTTGCTGGTGCGCACGGATGACTCCTCCATTCAATCGCTGGATGATTTGGACGGCAAGATTTTGTGCTCCACCACCGGTTCCAAGCCTGCGCAGCGCATCAAGGAAGAGATTCCGGCGGTGCAGTTGCAGGAATATGACACCAACTCCAGCTGCATTGAAGCGCTCTCGCAGGGCAACGTGGATGCGCTAACCTCGGATGCCCCAATTCTTGCAGGCTACGCCGGACAGTATGACGGTGATTTTGAAGTGCTCGATATGACCAAGGCTGATGGATCTTTCTTCTCTGATGAGTGGTACGGCATTGGCCTGCAAAAAGATGACACCGAGGGCGTCGACGCCGTCAACCAGGCGCTCACTGACATGAAGGAGTCTGGGGAGCTCAACGCCATCATCGAGGAATACTTCGGTGACCTCGATTCCATTGAAGAAACCACCCCGGGCGATCTGTCCGGCATTTAAGGAGATTGCATGAACACCATCGCTCAACGCATCTTTGACCAGCGTGAAGCATCCCTTCGCCCGCCTTTGGGCGTAGTGCCCCCGGGCGCCGTGTCATTGGCGTTGGGTGAGCCCGACTTCGCTCCCCCGCAGGCGGTCATTGATGCCAGCCTCAAAGCCATTCAGCATGGCCGCACGAATTACACGGATCAGCATGGCATTGCAGAGCTTCGCGATGCCCTCCTGGCCGCACTCCCCGCCCGTCCTTCGGACTGGGATAAAAACAACATCGTGGTCACCCATGGTGCGACGGCTGGTTTGGGTGCGTTGTTCTTCGCGTTGATTGAGCCGGGTGACAAGGTGGTTATCCCGCAGCCGGCCTATTCTTTGTATGCGGACCAGGTGGTTTTGGCCGGTGGCACCGTGGAGTTTGTTCCCATGGGCACCGACCTGCACTTCGACTTTGAAAAGCTGGCAGTAGCGCTTAAGGGTGCGAAGATGGTGGTCTTTTCCAATCCTTCAAATCCCAATGGCATTGTGCACACGCGCGCCGAGCTGGAAAAGCTCGCAGAGCTTCTCGATGGCACAGAGACCATGGTTGTCTCCGACGAGGCCTATTCGGCCCTGACCTACACGGAGGAGAAATTCACCTCCGCGCTAGAAGTTGAGGGACTCAAAGAGCGAACACTCTACGTGCAGACGTTTTCTAAAAAGTACTGCATGACTGGTTTCCGCGTGGGCTATGTCGCCGGCGACAAGGAGTTGATTGCCGCGATTGCGCAGATGCACCGTACTTTCAACGGCTCTGTTTCGGAGCAGGCGCAGCTCGCGGCACTGGCTGCGGTGAAATTGCCTGAAGCTGTGGTGACTCCGATGTTGGAGGAGTACGCGCAGCGCCGCGACCTGATGGTGCGCTTGCTTAGCGATATCCCGCATGTCCAACTCGTGGAACCCGAGGGCGCGTTTTATGCTTTCTTCTCCTATGACACCGGCGTGCCATCTTCTGAGGTTGCGGCCGATTTGGCCGAACGTGGCGTGCTGGTTCGCGCTGGCGCCGAATATGGCCCAGATGCCGAAAGCCACATCCGATTGTCTTTTGCGGCTTCGCAAACAGATATCGAACGTGGCACCGGGATTATTAGGCAGTACTTTGAAGAAGGTGCTTAAGGTTTAGACCTCTTTAGCAATCTTTTCTTCAATTCCGCGCGCGTCTTCCTCAACTTGTTCCAGGGAAGGCGCGCCTTCCTTTGTGCGCTTAATCCAAGCCGCGAGCACTTCGGGGTCAGTCGGCTTGGTGGCCAGAGAAACCACGATGTACACAATCGCGGACAGAATCAGACCAACATAGATTGGCTCGTTGGCAAAGGCGCCGTCGAAGCGGTTTTCTGCCTGGATTTCTAAGATGCCCATGGTGATGAGCGTGCCCAGGGTACCAACGATCATGGCCCACGTCGCACCGGCACCCGTCCCGCGCTTCCATACCAGGCCGCCGATAATGGCAACCAGCAGCCCTCCGACGAGGATGTCATAAGCAATGGTCAAAGCTGCCACTACGTCAGGCACAGCCATGGCGATGAACAGCACAATCACGCCGAAAATCAGCACCCAGCGGCGGTTGATATTGATGTCTTCTTCGGCCTGTTCCGCGCGCGCTGCTGAGGCATCAGCAACCTTGACCACTTCCATTGGGCTCAGCTTGCGTGGTCCACGCTTTTCAGACATGCCCTTGAGCAGTGGGATAACGTCTGCCTGGACCACGGTGGCTGCAGCAATCAGACCACCGGATGCGGTGGACATCATCGCAGCAACACCCGCAGCTAGTGCGATACCGCCGATACCGACTGGCAGAACTTCCAAAGCAACCGAAGCAAAGACGTCATCGCGGACTTCGATGCCAGGCAGGAGAACAGCTGCGGCCATACCGATGATCGCGCCGGAAACACCGAAGAGGATGCAGTAAACACCAGCCGCGGTACCGCCCAAACGGGCAACGCCTGGGGTCTTCGCGGTAAACACACGCTGCCAGATGTCCTGGCCAATCAATAGACCCAGTGTGTAGATGACGAAGTAGGTAATGATGGACTGCAGTCCCATTCCGCCGATGTCAAAGAACTCTGCATCCAAACGGCCTTGTAACCCGGACCAACCGCCAGCCTGAGACAAAGAGATTGGCAGCATGAGCGCGAAGATACCAATGGTCATAATGACAAATTGCGCCATGTCAGCCAAGGTAATGGACCACATTCCGCCGACGGTGGCATAAACCAGCACCACAGCGCCGCCGACCAGAATAGACAGCCAGCGGTCCCAGCCAAAGAGCACCACGAAGACAGAGGCATAAGCGCCCGAGGAGGTCGCGGCCAACATCAAGGTGTACGCCAACATAATCAGTGAGGAAGCCTGCGTGGACTCAGTGCCATAACGCAAGGTCAGCATCTGCGAGACGGTAAAGATGCGAAGGCGCTGCAGTGCTGGCGCGAACGCCAAGCTGAGCACCAGCACGCCCACGCCAATAGCGGTGACCAGCCAGAAACCAGAAATACCGTAGGTGTAGCCCAAGCCAATGCCGCCCACGGCTGAGGCGCCGCCGAGGACCACGGCAACCATGGTGCCGGCGTATAGGGTGCCGCCGAGGTTACGCCCGGCAACTAGATAGTCAGCGGTATTTTTGATTCTCGTTGCGCCCCACACACCGAAGGCAATCATGCCAACCAGGTATAGAGCCCAAACTGCAATATTGAGCCATTCCATGAAGGTTCCTCTTTAGCGGTTGACGGGTTTGGGAAACCCTGCCACCAGTCTTAAACCCTGAGCAGTGAGCACTCCGGTTCCATCCAATTCTCTGGCTGATTCCATGGGAATGCTCCCGCGTTCTCGCTGCTCCCATCCTCGCCTCACGCTGACGCAGTGTGGGGTGAGGATTCTTTTTCCTGTGCCGTGTGGGTCTTCTGCGTGCCATTGTTATTTCTCCTCCGTCCTGGAGGGCGCGCTCGCGGTCGGCGACGATCTCGTCCTGGGTCTCATGCAGCGCCGCTGAGGCGTGCTCATCAAGGACACAGTCTGGGATGCTGACAGCCGTACTGGCCTGAGCTTCGGTGAAGTCGCAGCCGGTGGGATCCACGCTCGGAAGGGGGCACAGGTACGTACACAGCGACCATCAGGACGCGAAAATCAGCGTGCTTGGCTCTCGCTCGAACTTTGCGACAACTCGCAGGAAAGATCTGCTAAACTTGATTAACTGGAGTGATCAACTTTTCGCCTAGGCGAGATGAAAAATGCCAGCTCAACGTGGGAAAGATTTCTTGAATGTCGAAATTAAACATTGACCAAACATCCATCATCTCTCTTTTTTCTGATAAGCGTTCCGACTTTCTCATTCCGGACTATCAGCGTCCTTACGCATGGACGGAGGATGAGTGCATAACTTTGTGGGAAGACCTCCTCAACTTTGCTATTCCAGAAGGGAACGCAGATAACTTCAATACCAATGATGAGTATTTTCTCGGCCCCATCGTGACTTTCCGCAACGACAACAATCAGCTTGAGATCATTGATGGGCAACAGCGACTGACCACACTGATGTTGATGCTGCGAGCTTTCTACTCTCGGTTCGAATATCCACAGGATTCCAATTCCAAAAGAACCAGACAACGTATTGAGCAATGCATCTGGAAGACAGATGAGTTCGGAGGGCCGAACCGAAATGAATTGAAGATTGACTCAGAAGTTGCCTCCGATGCCGATAAGGAGGAATTTCTAACCATCCTGCGGGTGGGAGAAACCTCCAAGGAGCAGAAAAGCAACTACGCCGTAGCGTTTAATTATTTCCTTCAGAAGATCGACGAATTTATTGAGCGCTATCCCACATATATGGCTCATCTGCCTACTCGAATCCTGTCGAATGTCATTCTTCTTCCCATCGAGGCTGAGTCCCAGGACACTGCACTTCGTATTTTCTCCACGCTCAACGACAGAGGTCTCCCGCTAGCCGACGCTGATATCTTCAAATCCCAGTTCTACAAGTACTTCTCAGCCAAGAACCTCAAGGATGAATTCATCAGTCGATGGAAGAAGCTGGAGGAGCTCACTGAACATACCTTCGGTTCAGCCCATAAAAATCCCATGGATGAGTTGTTCACTCGCTACATGTACTTCGAGCGGGCCCGACTCGGTATCAAGACCACCACCACCGAAGGTCTGAGGGACTTCTACGAGAAAAATTCCTATGCTCTCCTGCACTCAGAGCAGACCTTGGAGAATCTGGAATCGCTTGCCTCGTTCTGGGAGCGAGTAGCAACCCAGCAGGGATTCTCCAATCGTGTTCTCCGCCGACTCTATGTCTTGAATTACGCCCCCAACAGCATGTGGACCTACATCACCTCGGTGTATTACCTGCACAACCGAGACGAGGAAGACAACCTCGACGATGATAGCTTCTACGATTTTCTTTCCAGGATCACCTCTTTCATCTGGACTTATGCAGTGCTGCAGCCAGGCGTCAATGCCCTTCGCTCACCGATGTACCCCGAAATGGTCCGCATCGTTAACGATGAGGCAACCGGTTTTGAGAACTACCGTTTCAAAGCGGAAAACGTGAAAGATCAACTGCGCAGCTACTTCTTCACCAACCAACGACCCTTCACCAAATCCATGCTGCTGTGGTGGGCTTTCGAGGATCCGGATCAGGAACTTCTCGATCTCGACACGACGCTGCATGTGGAGCACATCTTCTCGTCGCGGCGCCAGCAAGCGCTCCAGGAGCTGTCGGACAGCAGTCTCCTTGACGCTATCGGCAACAAGGCCTTCCTCGAATCTCGAATCAATATTCGTGCCTCTGACTACCGGTTTGGAGACAAAAAGAGGCACTACCTGGGTCAAATCAACGGATCTGATGGCCACCCTCACCCGGCGACCAAGAACGCAGAACTAGTCAAAATCGCCCGCGATAAGGAAGATTTCACTGAGGAAGACGTCATTGTGCGTTCCGAAGAGATCATCTCCACGTTCGGTGATTACCTTGCTGAACAGGGCTTGGCCGATTAGGTTTCCCACCCTTTCCCGCTACGAGGGAGCACCAGGTTAATCCCACAGTTGACCGCTCAGACGGGGGAGCGTCTGCTTCCACGCTGGTGCTGGCCCCTAGTCGGCGTAGGTCACCAGAGCTAGCGGGATCTCGCAGTTGTCCTCCGCAATCTAGTAGTGCCTCGTTATGTTCCCTGAGGAGTATTGGGAGTGAGTGGAATTATCAGGCAGTCACTGTCAGAAGAAGAATTGGAATGGAGGGACTATCTTCGCGCCATTGCGCCACGAGTCGAAGAATGGGCGACATCCCGGGAGCCCTTGCCAGACGTGGAGCCAGGCAGTGCTCTATACGGTGATGAGGTGGACTGGCTTCAGCCGGGTCATTCAGCCGCTTACCAGATCGGTATAGCAGCAGAACATCTTCACTTTTCCCTAAGCTCCCTGTTGAGCGGACAACCCATCAGCCCTACTGCTCATTTGACCATTGGCCGAACGGCCTACATGACTGCGTTCAATGCAGCGTGGATTCTGGCACCAAGGTTGCGGAAAGAGCGGCAGGATCGTGCGTTCCGGTTAAAGGCAAAGGAAGTGAAGGAGTCTCTTTCTGCTTTGTCCGATTTGCCAGCAGGCGGCGATTGGGAGGAGCTCGAAAAGGCCGAGAGGCAGCGATTAGAGGAGAAGCGCGCCGAACTCCATGAGATTGGTCAGCGCATTACTCCTCATTTAGATCCCGAGAAGCACCAGATTGAACAGACCGCCACTATTCGAAAGGTGGTCCGTGAGCTGTTTGATGGTGACTCTGAGGACGATCAGTTAATCCGCTCCAGCATGCAACAGTTATGGCGCATGTCTAGCGCAGCAGCTCACGGTTACTATCACCATTCGTTGAGCCGCATTGAGGTACCTGTTGAAGAAAATGGTCCAGTTCCCGCGGGAATGGGGATTCTGTCAGCGAAGATTGATACCGACGTCGGCCCATTACTCTTTGTGGCATACCTCGTGTTACAGCGAGCAATTGAACTGTATCGACAACGGTGTAAGAATCATCTTCGCTGACGCGCATCGAGACTCGTGTACGCAGCACTACGTCAAACGGAACGCCGCGCACCCACTTGATCTTGCCTCTCCTTATACGAGGAGATCTACTCCCGGTTACACCCCACCTACAAGAGCTAACAAAGCACTATTAGTGCGCCGACCCTCTCCCCGACTTAAAAGCCTCGGGGCGGTATGAGTTTCAACGCTATTTTCGGAGAACTCAGCCGCCGTCATCCAACTGCTGGGCCAGCGCTCCCACCGGCACCGCGCCAGAGGCACCTCGGCATGAAGCGGAGCCCTTTATGCTTCTTACTCGGGCAGCTGCAAGGGCCACCTCTCGCGCTGGTTGAAATAAATTCGCTCGGCTCTATTGCTCAATCTGAACTCGGCACGACCCCGAACCATTTCCCGTTGAACAAGATCTTGCTCACCTAAACGCTTCGCACGTTTACCAATCAATTGATAAGACACATCTAATTCCTTGCGATATCACCTGCATAAAGTGGGTCTTCTTCAGAATTTAGCGTTTGCAATATTCCCAATTCAGTCGGTGGAAGCAACTGATCTTTACCGACGCCCTGAATGACATCAGAATATTTTTTGAAATGTTAGTCACTTGACATCTACCTGATTGACATTCAGGACAGAGCATTTTGAAGCGTTTGAGAGCCTCTAGATCGCTAGCATCAAAAACTTGCCCACATTTGTCGCAACGAATCTCCTGGTTGCTAGCGATAAAATCCTGGAAAATTGCGTTGTAATCAAACACACGTTCCACGAAGTAAAGTCTTTGCTCCCGAGTATCTTTGGAGCGTCCAAATTCAATCGAATATTTTTCACAGAGTCCATAGTTCAAGGCATATACCGAGACCCGTTTCCCGTCACGGTTGCTCATGACATAGTACTTAGTTACAAAAAGTTAAGCTCCAGTGTTGAAAGTAGGGAATCGAAAGTGGGGCTCACATTGAAGTGGCTAGTAGGGTGCTGACCTTCAATAGTCTTAAAAATACTCGAGGCTTCTTTAGCCCTCACTTCACGAGCCCGACTGACAAGTGATTCCAAGAGCTCCTTTAGGAGAATATTCGCTTCACTGGGGTCCACCGGTCGCGTGTCCAGGGGCCGCGTGGATGTTCACCGCCCTCGGGGTCATCAGCACTAACCTCTCCTTGATCGCGCGGTTCCTCATCCGGGTCGCTGCCAACGTCACGACGCCGCCGCCGGTGACGACACCTCCATCCCCGCCTGGTGCGTCGTCGCCGGTGGGCCAACCTCATGGACCTCCGCACGATACGTCCGGCGAGATAGCGGCCTAAACGTGAAGAATTACATGCTTGAACCCGATCACCAGCGATCCCGTGGACCGCTGGTGATCGGGCATGCCAACAAGTGGAGCACAGCGCTGTGAGGGGCAGTAAAACTCTCTGGAGGAGCGGTCAAGCCCCGGGAAAAGAGGAAAAATAAACGATTCTGGGGTGTAACCCAAAACCGTCCGGTTAGTAGCGGGGGTTTCTTTTTCTCCAAATTGTATCGTGCATCACAGCGCGTGACCCTATACTAAACATTAGTTGCCCCGTAGGCAACAGTCTCCGAGAAGAACTTTCATGAGCAGAACATTCATTAAGGTAAAAGGATGAAGTCACTCCCCATTGAACCAGTCGCAAGCGACATTGCCCTGGGTAGCCGTCTACGCGCACTGCGCGAACGTCGGCATTTCACCCTGGACCAAGTTGCTGAGCGCACTGGATTTTCCAAAGGTTTCATCTCACGTGTTGAACGTGACCTGACCAGCCCCTCTGTTCAATCCTTGGTCACTTTGTGCCAAGTTCTGGGCATCAATCCAGGTCAACTCCTAGATAGCCCCGAAGTATCCGTGGTGAAGTTTGAGAATGCGCCACGGGTTGATTTGGGAGGCGCGGGAATCATCGAAAGACTGCTCACCCCGCGTACACAGCGGGAAATTCAGATCATCCACATGTCCGTGGAAGCCCACGGACATGGTGAAGAAGAGCCGTACACCATGGATTGCCACATTGAATCCGTGCACGTCATCAAAGGCAGCTTCGTGGTCAATACCTCCTCGGAGGAATTCACCTTAGAAGCCGGGGACACCCTGACATTTCCCGGCGCAGAACGTCACACCTGGCACAACCCCACTGGTGACAGCACTGAAGTGCTGTGGGTGCTATCCGGAGTGTCATAAATTCACAGCGTTTAAGAAAGGACGCCCATCCCATGCTAGAAACCCCACGCGTTGCAGAAGGCGGCCACGTCGGCCCAGTTAATTCGGCCTTGGTTCCGCGCTACAGTGGCGAATCCACCTATGCCCTACTGCCGCGCTTACGCGATATTGAGGCGCAGGACCGACAAGCTGGCATCAAGGTAGTCGGCGTTCCTTTTGACTCCGGTGTCTCCTACCGCCCCGGCGCGCGCTTTGGTTCCAACCATGTGCGCCAGTCTTCCCGGCTGCTGCGCCCATACAATCCAGCGACGGATACTGCGCCTTTCGCGCAGACCCAGGTGGTGGACGCGGGTGACATGGCGGTTAATCCTTTCAACATCAATGAGGCCATTGAGGCTATCCAGCAAGACGCCATGGATCTCACCGCGGATGGTTCATCACTGATGACCATCGGTGGTGACCACACCATTGCACTGCCGCTGCTGCGTGCGGCATCGGCGCGCGCGAAAGAGCCGGTTGCACTGCTGCATTTCGATGCCCACTTGGACACATGGGATACCTACTTCGGTGCGGACTACACCCACGGCACTCCATTTCGCCGCGCGGTAGAAGAAGGCGTGTTGGATACAGAGGGCATCTGCCACGTGGGCACCCGCGGCCCCTTGTACGGCAAGAAGGACTTGGAAGATGACCGCCGCTTTGGTTTCGGCATTGTTACCTCCTCGGACGTGTTCCGTCAGGGCGTGGATGAAATCATCGCTAAGCTGCGTGACCGCGTGGGCAAGCGCCCGCTGTACATCTCTGTGGACATTGACGTCCTTGATCCTGCTCATGCCCCTGGCACCGGCACCCCCGAAGCTGGCGGACTGACCTCGCGTGAGTTGCTGGAAATCATCCGTGGCCTGCGCGGGCTCAACATTGTTGGCGCTGATGTCGTGGAGGTTGCTCCTTCCTACGACCATGCGGAAATTACCGGTGTTGCGGCATCACACGTGGCCTATGACTTGATTACGTTGATGGCTGACCTGCGCGCAAATACCCAGCGCGCTTAGGCCCTGCGCGAAGACAAGAAGGAGAACATATGGCTACTCGCAATGGCGGCGACCTGGTTGTTGAAACCCTGCAAGCGCTGGGCATCAAGGATGTCTTTGGTATCCCTGGCCAGCACGCATTGGGGCTTTTTGATGCCCTGTCGCGCAGTTCTTTGAACTTTTACTCCAGCCGCGTGGAGAACAATGCAGCCTTTGCGGCTGATGGTTATGCACGTGCGACCGGAAACTCGGCGGCACTGTTTTTGTCCACTGGCCCCGGCGCGCTGACCTCGCTTGCTGGGCTCCAGGAGGCTTATGCCACTGGTGTGCCAATGATTGTGGTGTCTTCGCAGATTCCGGCCGCGGGTCTGGGCGCGCGCCGCAAGGGCATGCTGCACCAGCTGGATGAACAGACTGAATCCGTGCGCAACGTAACCAAATATCAGGCGACGGTGCAGCAGGCTGCTGCCATTCCAAGCGTTCTGGAAGATGCTTACCGTGAGGCAATGACTGCGCCGCAGGGGCCAGTGTGGGTGGAGGTTCCGCAGGACATCTTGTTGGAATCTCAGGACACCGCGCATGGGCTACCGGCGATTACCGCCGCGACCACCGCGGCGGAGATCAACCAGCCGGAAGCACACCACGCACTGGTGAGCCGCGCGGCGGAACTGATTAACGCGAACTCCACCGTCATTGTTGCCGGCGGCGGCGTGCGTCGCTCCGGCGCGGGTGAACTGCTAGTGCAGTTGGCGGAAAAGATTGATGCGCCGGTGGTGTGCACTGTCGGTGGTAACACTGCCCTGCCGTTGGATCATCCACTGGCCGTGCATTTTATCGAAGACCGCCATGTCACAGACCTGATGGATAGTGCTGAAACCCTGCTAGTGTTGGGCAGCTCCCTGGGTGAGGTGACGTCCAATTACTTCACTATGAAGCCAACTGGCACCATTATCCAGGTGGATGCTGAGTCCAAGGTCTTATCTTCAAATCATCCTTCACTGGGTATTCGCGCGGATATCTCCACTTTCTTGGCGCGGCTGCTTCCAGCGGTAGATACTGCAACGCATGCTGGCGCGGACAAGGCAGCTGAAGTAAACACCAAGGTGGCGGAGCGCATGAGCGAGCTTGGACTGGAGCATGAGCAGCAGGTCATGGATGCAATTCGGGAGGCTGTGCCGGATGACATGCAGACATATTGGGATATGACCATCGCTGCTTATTGGGCGTGGAATGTGTGGGATGCCAAGGACGGCGAATTCCACTCGGCACAAGGCGCCGGTGGCCTAGGCTATGGCTTCCCCGCCGCCTTGGGCGGCGCACTAGGACTGGGCAAGCGCACCTTTGCGCTGGCCGGTGACGGCTCTTCCCTTTACTCCACTTCAGAACTAGCAGCCGCAGTCCAGCATGATATTCCGGTGACTTGGCTGATTGTGGATGATGGCGGCTACGGCATCTTGCGCGAGTACATGGATGAAGCTTTCGGCAAAGCCACCGCTACGGAGCTCGCGCGTCCTGACTTTGTGAAACTCGCAGAGTCCTTCGGCGTTCCAGCGTTCAGGGCAGAAAAAGAGACCCTGCAAGAAGTACTGTCACAAGCACTTAATGCAGAGTCTGGCCCCAACGTTGTGGTGTTGGAAACCCACTTGAAGATGTGGGAGCTAACCTAGGCTACGCCCAGCCGGCGGGAACAATTCCAAAGATGCTGCCAATGGAATAGAGGAACGCCAGGCCGTAAACAATGATGATGGTCGCTTGGAGGATCGGGTGCGCGGTCCAACCCAGCGACCATTCTGGGTTGCGGTCGCCGTACTTGCGGGAAGCGTGCAGCAACATCACCGGGATGATGGACATGACTACACCCGCAATACCGCCGGCGTAGCTCAAAGCTGAGACGAATCCGCCAAAACCCGCGAAGGTAATAATCAACGGCAAGCCAACGGTCATCGCTACTGCGACACCACGCTGCCAACCATGCTGTGGCCAGTGGAAGATGTCCAAGACGTTACGCATGGTGGTGTAGCCGATGGCGAGGAATGACGTCATCATTGCAAACAGCGCAAAGAGATTAGCCAGGTAATAAGCAATGGGACCGAGCTCTTCACCCCAAGAAACGGTGACGACCTCAGACACATTGGTACCCAGCAGACCGAGCGCTGCAAAAGGAACCGCAGCCAGGGTAATACCGGTAGCGACCATGCCGCCGATAATGGTTGGCACAATCTTGTCCGAGTGATTATCGCGCATACCGCGGGCAAGCTCCGGCACAACGTACTGCGCCATGAAGGTGAACACAGCCAGGTTCATAATCGGGATGATGAAGTAAGGACGCAAAATCCACAGATTCTCAAACTCAATACCAGGCCCGATGAAGGTCCACATCACCAGAATTACAACAATGGAGGCCATGGCGATGGTAATAACGGCCTCAGCAACACCAGTTGCTTCCAAGCCCTTGTACATAATGAACGTGCCCAGCGCGAAGAACAATAATGTACCGATAGTCGGCGGTATGCCCAACAGGTTATCCAGCAGCTCACCAGAACCAGCGGCATAACCAATCAGCGCGCCGGTGCCATTGACCGCAATCGCGGCAAATACCAGCCAGCGTCCCCAGTGGCCCAAGTACTGCTCAGCCAGACCAGACAGCTGCAGCGGCTTGTTGGTGCGCAGTGACACCTCTGCCACGTACATCATGGACAGCGTGGTCAAAATACCGGCGATTGCGAGTGCGATGAACAGCGCCAGGAAGCCACCGTTGCGGCCGGCATAAGGAAGGCTCAAAATACCAGCACCGATGTTGGTACCGAAGATCAGAGCGACAGCTTGCCACGGCGTGATGCGGCTTTCGCTTTCAGTTTCTTTCGATGGATTGATAGATTCATCAATCTTGATGTTGTTGTTATTCAAATTTTCATCCCCTGTTTGAAATGAGTGTTCCCCTGACCGGCCCTGCGAAACTAGACGCTGGTCAGGGGGTACAAGTATGGAATTTTAGGCGAGAGCCTCGCGGATTTCCGTGGTAAGGATTTCCAGACCTTCACGCAGCAGGTGCTCCGGGATGGTCAACGCAGGCAGCAAACGAATGACGTTGCCGTCCAGACCACAGGTCAAGATGAGGATGCCCTGCTTCTTACATGCAGCAGCAATCTCATTGGTGACCTCGGCGTTGATGAGCTCAATGGCCATCATGGCGCCGCGGCCGCGGACATCCAAAACGGACTCCAGCTCGAGCAGTGGCTCGAAGTACTCGCGAACGATTGCTTCGATTTCACGTGCACGACCAGGCAGGTCATGGGCCTCAAACTCTTCGATTGCTGCGAGCGCTGCGGCACAAGCAACTGGGTTGCCGCCGTAGGTACCGCCCAAAGAGCCTGGGATTGGGCTGTCCATGATTTCCGCACGGCCAGTCACACCAGATAGTGGCATACCAGCAGCGATACCCTTCGCAGTGGTCACCAGGTCTGGGATGACCTGCTCGTTCTCAGACGCGAACCACTGGCCGGTTCGGCCGAAGCCGGACTGGATTTCATCAGCGATGAAGACGACATCATTATCGCGGCACCACTGCGCAATGGCTGGCAAGAAGCCTTCAGCTGGGACGATGAAACCGCCCTCACCCTGGACTGGCTCGATGACAACACACGCCAGGTTTTCAGGTCCGACCTGCTGGTCGAGCACCTTGATTGCGCGTGCTGCTGCCTGATCGCCCTTGAGACCATCACGTGCTGGGTAGGACATTGGCACCCGGTGGACATCGGAAGCCAAGCTGCCGAAACCAGTCTTGTAAGGCTTGTTCTTCGCCGTCATGGACATGGTCAGGTTGGTACGGCCGTGGTAGCCGTAATCAAAAACTGCCACGGCATTCTTGCCGGTGTACTTACGCGCAATCTTGACTGCGTTTTCTACTGCCTCAGCACCAGAGTTTAGAAGAACGGACTTCTTCTCATGGTCACCTGGGGTGAGCTGGTTTAGCTTTTCACACACCGCTACGTAGGACTCATATGGGGAGACCATGAAACAGGTGTGGGTAAATTGTGCGGCAGCCTTAGCCACAGCATCTGCAACTCGCTTATTGGAAGCACCAACGGACGTCACAGCAATGCCGGATGCGAAATCGATGTATGAGTTGTCATCGGCATCAACCAGGACACCACCATCTGCAGTAACGACATATCCAGGCAGACCTGGGGTCAGGGCACGGGCAATGGCTGCCTCACGGCGCGCATTAATCTCCGCGCTCTTTTCTCCCATTCCATCAGTGACTACTCGACGCTCCTGCGGCAGGTGGTAATCGAAGTCCTTCATGCTTCCTCCTTCAAAGGCTCAATCTTTGTGTTCTCACTCAGTATGGCTACTCACTGTGTTGCGCACCATGTACACTATGGCGAAAGATTGTTGTTTGGATATACAGAATGGACATTGCTGGATGCTGGAATTTGAGTGGTTGTTCAACCAAGGCGCCTTGGAAATCAACCCGATCTGCCCGTCCACTGCCGCCACATTTTCTGGTGTTCAGACCAATGAGTTGGAAGATGCCACGGAGTTCATTCAGCAGGATTCTGTAGTTCTCACCATTGCAATTGCGTTTGCCAACCGCGAGGATGAGCTCGCTGCCTACCTTGCCCACCTGGCTGAGGCCGGTGCGGTGGCGGTGGGTATTGGTACGGGTCTGATATTTCCTACCGTGCCGGAGTCGGTAATTGCGACCGCACAGGAACTTGGCATTGGTTTATTTGAGGTCCCACGTCAGATCTCATTTATCTCCATCGTTGCTGCAGTCCACCAGGAACAAAGCCGCCGCAACGATATTGCGCAGCGCCGACTTTTGGCCGCGCAGGAAAAACTCACGCATACTGCTACCCGCGGTAACCTCACGGAATTGCTGCATGAGGCTGCTTATTTCATTGATGTTGAGCTCTCCATCATTAATGAACGCGACGATGTAGTGGCTTCTACCGCCCCACCAGCCAAACGTAAGTACTTCAGTTCTTATGAGATGACCTCCCATGGCGAGCGGCAGCACACGCTGAAGGTGGATTCTGATCATCCCATCAACGCCGAAGATCGCTCATTAATCAGGCACTGCGCTGGCCTGGCAGACATGTTGCTTGCTCGCCCGGTGGAGCTGCGCCAAGCACGCAATGAGCTCAATTCTTTTGCCTTGCGATTGAGCTTAGGCCTGCCGGATACCACCTCACCTTCGCAGATGCTGCCCACGACCTTGGATTTTCCGCGTGACAAGGAAGGCTTCACGCGCCCGGTAGTGGCACTTGCCGATGACACCCGCAGCCTTGAGCGCGGCAAGCTCGCTCTAGATGCGAACCTGGAAGACCGCGGGCAGTTTCTTTATGTCGCTCAATTAGACCCACTGAGTTTTCTATTCTTATTCCGCGGCGATGCCGAACTACAAGAAATGCTCGACCTCTTCGCCGGCTCACTTCGCCGCTTGCGCGTGGCCATTGGCAAACGCATCCACGCCACCGAACTGTCTTCAGATCACGTTGAGGAACTCGTCGCGCGTGCTCGCCCACTTCCGTTGGGTGAATATCTCTCCCCGCGCAGCCAATCCATGCCCTGGCTCAATTCCGAAGTCGTGCGCACCGCACTGGCCAGCCGACGCCGTGAAACCATCAACGTGCTGCGCACCATCGACGCCGAACGTAACTTGGACCTAGCCCGCACATTGTCCGTCTACTTAAGAAAAGGCGGACAGCTCAACCAAACCGCCGAAGCACTCAAAATCCACCGCCACACCGCCCGCAACCGCATCGCACAAATCGAGCAGCTCTGCGAAGTCGACCTTTCAGAGCCCGCAGTCTTTGCGGAACTACTCTTCGCAGTTGTCCAAGATTCCGACACGGACCTGGACTAAGAGAAAATGAGTTTTGCCGCAACCTCGGTAAATACTTCAACGCCGGCAATGCAGTCCTCGGGTGTGGTGTACTCAGCTTCGTTACGGGAGAATTAGCTTAACGAAGCTGCAGATCCGGAATAGTTTTCCCTAGTCTTTCAAGTTCACTCTCTATTTTTGACGTTAATGCTACGGCGTTTTGATATTGGGATGATTCGACGCCATAACGATTCTCAATGTCTTGGAGCCGCTGATCAAAAGACACTCTTTGCCCTGATCCATTCACACTCATGTCCGCAATATTCAGAATCAATAGTTCATGAGTCATCTCTGTCACTTCTGGGTTACCGTGGCAATAGACTTCTTGGGCGTATTTGAATCCCATCGGTTTCAATATCGTTCCTCCAATTTCTTCATGCTGCTGCTGATCGGAGGAATACTCGTACCCAACATCATGGATAAATCCTAGAATAAACATCTCTCGGGACTTAGATTCTGGCCAGCCGAAGAGAGAATCTGCTAGCTCGGCACATACTCTCCCAACTTCTCGAACATGCAACAGACGTCGATCGTCGATGCCTATAAAATCCTTGTGCCTATCGCTCATGAAATCCTCTTCTCACCCGAGCTCAAGTAGTGCAACAAGTCTGCAATGCGGCGACGCTGCGAATCAGCCATGTCAATAGACATCTCATTGGACAATGAAAGCCACGCGTAATTCACCGACTCATGGTCAATATTTACTTCTGTACTATCTGTTTTCCCCAGAAAGACCACAGTAAACTCTTGTCGAACCTCACCGTCCGAGTATTCAATCTTGACTTCAGGATTGGTATAAGTTCCAAGAACATCCGTGATTTCAACTTGTAACCCAGTTTCCTCCTGCACCTCTCGTATCGCGCAGTGAGGAAGACTTTCACCAAAATCAAGAGTTCCCCCAGGCAAAGTCCACTTTCCACTATCTGCACGCTGAACCATGAGGAGTCGATCGTTATCGCAGACGGCCACGGCTGCCGCTGGTTTTATTGAATTTGCCGCAGGTGCATCCGGATCCTCGAAGTAGTCATTTCTAACAGTCTTCAGTTTCTCCGCCATCCAGGATTTAATTTGTGGAGTGACTTCAAGAAGTCTCTTGTCATTAATTGACGGCACCTTAATGAACAGAATTTCAGTTCCCTGCTTCGACTTCTGCACGTAATGTGTGTGTGGCTTAATGACATAGAAATCACCAGCTGTGAAATCAAATTCTTGGCCGGTACCTAAGTCCTTGTACCGAGTCCAGCCTGAGATCATATACTGGAATTCCGTTGCTTCGTCGTGGTAATGGGGAGATTCCGCTGATGCGGATTCATAGCGTGAAATACCAATTTCTACATCCGCATCAGGAATATGTTTGAGTTCTTGAGGCCTAGCAAGGTTACCCACAAGGTACTGACGTGTCGATATTTCGAGGGCTTTAGAGATCTCAATGGAAAAGATACTTTCAATCATTGTTACTCTCCATCTTTCGAGATATCTTCTTGTTTCTGATGACCTTATTCACCAGTCTAACCGCTCCTGCGAAGACCAGCGTCAACAGCACGCTGGCGAGGCAAATCAAAAGCACCATCATTGAACTTGGCACATGTTCTTGCTCATTCAGTCCAATAATTGACATCGAATAGAACGAAATAATCAAAGTTGGCGCAAAAAAGAGAGCACTGGCAATGGTCAAAAAGGTATTAGTCTTTTGTGCCGCTTCGACATTTTTCTGCTCTGCCATTGCTTGCACCGATTGGGCGGTGTTGGCAAGCAACTCAGAGGCTCTGTATAACATCAAACGTCCCTCTTCAATTGTGTTCTTGATTTCATCTAAACGCTTGGTTGCCATATCTCGAAGTTGCGTATTTTCTAGGAATAGTTGGTTGCGCTTCGTACGACGTTCAAGATTTCTCGCAGCCAAAAATGCAGTAGTAATGAATTCCGACAAGATTCCAATCTCTTTTTGCGCGGTGCCTAATCTACGAGCTGCTACATCAGAATCTCCGCTCGTCACAATCTGAAAGGGCTGATTTTCCCACATGTCGAATTCAATCCGCCAATTTTCAAGATTGTATTGTTCGTACTTTATCGGGATTTCTACTGCATCGAAGATGCTGCCAATGCTGCTCTTTCGCAGAAAATATTCAGAACCTCTATTGAGCCAAATGCCATAATGCGGCCATCTTAAGTTGCTTTTCCGCTCTTCATCAAGCGGCTCATAAAGAGTGATTGTTCCATTTCTTAGTTGGAAGATTCGGCACCAGCGGTGCAAAATTCGTAGAGGTTCATTATGGTTTCCAGACCGAGCAGGCAAATTCTGAGCTAAGAGATCAACGCTAGGGATACTATTTCCATGCTCATCGACTAGTTGAGTATCACTCCTATTCGCGGAGACTCTTTGGATCATCGAGCCGACGGATTCTACAAGCTGCGTGGCCAATCGGGCATCAACTAGATGAGAAAGCATCATGGTGGCAGCATCAAAATGCTTGGAATTAAGTGCAACTTCAACCTCAAATGTCTTCACCCCTTCCCACAATCCCTCTTTGTTTTCTTCCACCCCAACGTCGATGGTGGCTTCGCCAGTTTTGGCCTCGTGAAACTGCACAATTTGGTTCTCAAACTCTATCTGCCGTTTGTGCCATCCATCCGCAATAGTTCTTTGATTACCGTCAACGTATTCAACCTTCGCCAAATAACTAAGACCCTCATCCCATAAATCGGGCCAGTCTTTATATGCACGGCTGTACTCACTCATTGTTGCCCCCTTCTATCGCTAACTTCCTTTCTCGATACTACTGCTGTCCGTGCTGGTTCAACGCGGCTGGCAGTCGCGCGATTCGTGGAGTGAAATCAGACCATCATCGCAACAGGTAAAAGCACCACGACCGGCGCCAGGATGCAGCCGAGAATCATGAAGGTTGACCACTTGATGTGCACCCCGGCGCGGCGCAGCTGGTCATGCCACAACAGTGTGGCCAGGCTTGCCCACGGCGTGATGATGGGAGCGGCATTAACGCCGATGAGCAGCGCGATATAGCTGGCTGGTGTGCTCACCAGAGGTTCTAGGAAGAGGAACGCTGGGATGTTGTTCATCAGGTTAGCGGCCACGCCACCAGCGCCGGCGATGGATGCTAGTTCGATGTAGCTCGCAGGACTTGCCGATGTCATCCCCGTCAACCACCCCGCCACCCCAGTGGTGTGAATCAGCGCTGCAACCGTGGAGATAGCCGTGACCAGCAGCAAAGAATTCCACGGCACCAGATCAACCGAAATCAGGTCCTTGCGCCGCGGAGTGCATGAAGCCAGAATGATGAGCGCTGCGATTGAGGTGCTCAACCAGTACGGAATTGGACTTGCTAGCACTGGCATCAATACCGCCACCACCACGGCGCAGGTAGTCAACAGCGGATTTCGGCGTTGGGCATCGCTGCTACGCATGACTGTCGATGTCTCCTCGTTCGTGGCGACTTTCGCCTGATACAAGGTGAAGATGGCAGTCGCCGCAATCACAATAAGGATTGCAATTAGTGCCGGTTTCCACGCATAGGACAGGTACTCCACCGTGCCGCTAAACGCATCGGAGCCCAATGCCAGCAAGTTGGTCAGATTGGATACCGGGAGCGGCAAGGACGCGATATTTGCTATCCACACCACCGCGAAAGCGACGCCAATAACGGGGATTTTGTTGCGCCGAGCCAGTGGCACAGCCAGCGCCGTAATCATGACCGCCGTGGTATCCAGCGACAAAAATACCGTCACCACCACGGCCAAGATAATCAGCAAAATCCACAAGACCACTGGTCGCACAGCCCGGTGCCGCGGGGCGACCTTCTCCAACTTGGAGACAACCTCTTCAAACAGTCCAACCTGCGCGGACACGTTGACCACAATGGAAATCGCAATAACGAAGACAAATATCGGCACCAAGCGTGATACCAAATCACCCAACGAGCTGAGATCAACAATACCCAGCACCACCAGCACAGTTGCTGCCAGTGCGGCCATTCTTGCAGTCAAGCTCACGCGTTGCATCACCAGATAATCATAGGACGGCCTCGCCATTGCGGTTTGCAGGCGACTCCGCACGACCAACCAGACACTGGAGCCTGTCTCAATGTGGGAAAAGTTAACCTGAAATTTACCGTTTCCCGCCCCCGCTGGTCTACATAATAATGCTGGTCAACCTGTTGACGTTTGGAAAATTGGGGGTGGCATAAAAGCAATTAGGTGAGCTGGGGCACTTGACACTTCGATTGTGGACTGGATAGGTTTAAGGCAGATTGAACATGCAAACGTTTGCATGCTGTTGTTCCGGTTACCTCACTTCACGCAAAGGAGTCTGACATGGTGACTGCTCCGACCACGCTGCGAGACATCGCACGCGCCTGCAACGTTTCTGTTTCCACGGTCTCACGCGCGCTGGCGGACAACCCGGCCATTGCAAAAAAGACCCGCCAGCTCATCCAAGAAACCGCTAAAGAGCTCAACTACCGCCCCAATGCACAGGCACGAGCATTGAAGAGCTCGCGCACTGACGCCATCGGAGTTGTGGTTCCCAGCCTGGTCAACCCATTCTTTGCGGCGATGGCTGCCGCTATCGAGGATGAGGCTAATCAGGCGGGTTATGCCACCATCATCACCAGCAGTGGTGAAAGCTCCCCAAAGACTACCGAGGCAATCGAAGCACTTCGCGCACGCCAAGTTGATGGCATCATCGCCGTTCCCCACATCGAGGCAGCGGAGATGCTCGAGGACGTCGCACTTTCAATTCCCCTGCTGTTTATTGACCGCCACCTCGAGGGCAGCAACATCCCCGCGGTCATCTCAGATGCGGCACCGGGCATCAAGGCAGCGCTTGAGGCTTTAAATTCCCGCGGTCACCACAAGGTCGGCTACTTGGCCGGACCACAAACCACCTCCACAGGCCGTGATCGCCTACAGGACTTCCGCCGCTATGCAGAAGAGCTTGGCATGGACCAGATCGTTCACCACGGCGGATACCTGCATGAAGAAGGCTTCCGCGGCACGCAGAAGCTACTGGAACAACAGCCCACCGCGATTATCGCCGGTGACTCCATGATGACCTTTGGTGCGCTGGAGGCGTGCTATCGGGAAAACGTGGACATCGGCAAGCAACTTGCTCTCATCGGCTTTGATGACTTCGTCTTCATGCGCATCCAACCCGCTCCCGTGGCGATTATTGACCAAAGCGTGGAGCACATGGGGCGAACCGCGCTGCGTAACCTAGTGCAGTCATTCAGCGCCAAGTCTCCCCCGGAAGGTGCCGTGGTCCAGACCCGTTTTATCCCCCGCGAATCCATCGAATTTACGCCCTAACTAATTTTTAAGGAGGTGCAATCCATGTCAGACAACAACCTTGAGCACGAAGCCGTCCTGCAGCTAGCGAATGTTTCCAAGTCCTTCGGACCGGTCAACGTCATCAAAGACGTGTCCCTGTCGGTTCGCCGCGGGCAGGTCCAAGCGCTGCTCGGCGAAAATGGTGCCGGCAAATCAACCCTCATCAAGATGATTGCTGGTGTGCACGCGCCAGATTCCGGAAAGATTCTTATTGATGGCACAGAGGTCACCATCGCTTCCACGAATGACTCCGAAGCATATGGCATTGCCACTATCCACCAAGAACTCAACTTGGTGCCGACCTTATCCGTTGCCGAAAACATCATGCTGGGCCGCACCCCGAAGCGCTTTGGTCTGGTCAACTACAAGCACCTCAACGCCCAAGCGCAGGCGGCGCTGAACCTGATTGGTTTGGATGTGCCGCTCAAGCAAAAAGTGGGTGAGCTGGGTATTGCGAAGCAGCAGCTCATCGAAATTGCCAAAGCACTATCCATGAACGCGCGCATCCTGATTCTGGATGAGCCAACCGCTGCGCTGACCGGCAAGGAAGTGGACGCGCTATTCGCCATCCTGGATGAGCTCAAAGCCAAGGGCGTGGCCATGGTGTTTATCTCCCACCACCTGGATGAGCTGGCGCGCATTGCCGATACCATTTCCATTTTGCGTGATGGCGAATTCGTGGCGGAGGTACCTGCCTCCACCGATGAAGACACCCTGGTGCAGCACATGGTGGGCCGCGCAATTGAAGATCAGTACCCGCGCGGTGTCGTCCCCGAAACCGGTGCACCATTGCTGGAAGTCAATTCCTTATCTTCCTCTGGCAGCTTCAATGATGTCTCGTTCACCGTGCACGCGGGCGAAGTCGTTGGCCTCGCCGGCCTAGTCGGCGCCGGGCGCACCGAGGTTGTCCGCGCGATTGCTGGCGCTGATAAATATGACTCCGGTCAGGTGCTGGTCTCCGGCAAGAAACTCAAGGCCGGCGATATCCAAGGCGCTATCCGCGCTGGTGTCGGCCACATTCCCGAAGACCGCAAGGGCCAAGCACTGGTGCTCGATGGCACCGTGAATGAGAACCTGGGCTACGCCACCTTGGCTGCTACTGCCAAGGCAGGCCTTGCGGACCGATCCGGGCAAAAGCACCGCGCGCAGGAAGTAGCTGAAAAGCTGCGTATCCGCATGGCCAATATTGACCAGCCAATTCGCAACCTATCCGGTGGCAACCAGCAAAAAGCCGTGTTCGGACGCTGGGTGTTGGCGCAGTCCAACGTGTTGTTGCTGGATGAGCCCACCCGCGGCGTGGATGTTGGCGCCAAGGTAGAGATTTACAACATCATCAATGAAATCACCGCCAACGGTGGTGCCGTACTCATGGTGTCCTCTGATCTGCCGGAAGTACTCGGAATGTCCGATCGCATCCTGGTCATGTCCGGCGGGCAGCTCGCCGGCGAATTGCCGAAGAACACCACTCAAGACGAAATCATGGCCCTGGCCGTGTCCAACCTTTCATCCGCCGCTAGCGCCGAAACCGTCGCGGCAGGCGGCCATGAGGCAGCGTTTGCCACCATCGAGGAGGAATCCAAGTGACCACCGCAGTAAATACTCCCGCCAACGCGGCGCCGAAGGCCAAAGGACCAAACAAGTTTTTGTCCTGGGTCATGGACAACGGCGCACTGGTTGGCCTCATCATCTTGTGCGTGGCACTGTTCATTGCCACCCCGCACTTTTTGACCGTTAACAACTTCCTCAACATCGGCATTCAGGCAGCAACCGTCGCCATCCTGGCGTTTGGCATGACCTTTGTCATCATCACCGCCGGCATTGACCTATCCGTCGGCTCGGTCGCAGCACTCGGCGCGATGGTGTCTGCCTCCTTCTTTACAGATTTGAACATGCCGGGCTGGCTCACCCTGATTGTCGGCCTGCTCACCGGCTTGCTTGCCGGCGCGATCTGCGGTATCGCCACTGCTTATGGCAAGATTCCATCCTTCATCGCAACACTGGCCATGATGTCCATCGCCCGTGGCGCCACCCTGGTTATCTCTGACGGCTCCCCTATCCGCACCGCCGATTCCGTGAACTGGTTGGGCTCCACCGTGGCGGGCATTCCAATCCCGATTGTCATGATGGTCATCGCTGGACTTATCTGCTGGTTCATCCTAGAGCGCACCGTTTTGGGCCGTTCCATGTACGCCATCGGCGGCAACCTCGAAGCAGCCCGCCTGTCCGGTCTGCCCGTCAAGCGCATCCAGATCACCGTCTTCGCGCTCTCCGGACTCTTCGCAGCGCTAGCCGGTCTGGTCATGGCGGGACGCTTGAGCTCCGCGCAGCCGCAGGCCGGTGTTGGCTATGAACTCGACGCGATTGCCGCGGTGGTCATCGGCGGTGCATCGCTCGCCGGCGGTCAAGGCCGCGCCACCGGAACCCTTGTCGGCGCGCTGCTGCTCGCAGTCATCCGCAACGGCCTGAACCTGCTGAACGTCTCTTCCTTCTGGCAGCAAATCGTCATCGGCCTAGTCATCGCACTGGCCGTGGGCTTCGATGTCATCCGTAATAGGACAGCGCAGTAGCGCTCGTCCTATTACGAAAAAGAACTTCACAACTTCATATCCGCTCTACCTCAACCTTTCTTCTCATCCCCTCACACTGCTTTTGAAAAGGAGCAACCATGTTTAATCTCTCCATCACCGCACGCAAGGCGCTGGCCATTACTTCTGTTGCGGCACTGTCTTTCACCGCTGTTGCATGTAACCGCGGCGAAAGCTCTGAAGGTTCCGGCGACTCCGTAACCCTGGCGCTGTCTACCCAGACCAACCCATTCTTCGTTGAGTTGCGCGACGGCGCGCAGGCTAAGGCAGACGAACTCGGCATTGAGCTGGACATCCAGGATGCATCGGATGACGCCGCAACCCAGACTGACCAGCTGCGCAACGCTGAAACCTCCGGCGCTGACGTGGTCATTGTCAACCCAACCGACTCCGACGCTGTGGGCTCCGCCGTGCAGACCTTGAACAACGCTGACATCCCAGTTATCGCTGTGGACCGCTCCTCCAACTCCGGTGAGGTAGCAAGTTTCGTCGCATCCGATAACGTTGCCGGCGGCAAGCAGGCTGCTGAGGCTCTGGCTGCAGCAATCGGCGAGGAAGGCGAAATCCTTGTTTTGCAGGGCATCGCCGGTTCTTCCGCATCCCGTGACCGCGGCCAGGGCTTCGAAGAAGGCATCGCAGCATTCCCGAACATCAAGGTTGTGGGTAAGCAGACCGCTAACTTCGACCGCACCGAGGGCCTTAACGTGACCACCAACCTGCTGCAAGCTAACCCAAACATCAAGGCTATCTTCGCCGAAAATGATGAGATGGCACTCGGCGCTATTGAGGCTCTGGGCGCCCGCGCGGGTGAAGAAGTTAAAGTCTTCGGCTTCGACGGCACTGCTGACGGTCTGACCGCGGTTGAGGACGGCAAGATGGAAGGAACCATCGCGCAGCAGCCAGATGAGCTGGGCGCACGCGCGGTTGAGCAGGCTGCCGCTATCCTCGATGGCGAGACCCCTGAAGAAGAGATTCCAGTTGAGGTTGTCACTGTCACCAACGAAAACGTAGCTGAGTTCAAATAAATGGGAACACTTACTGTTGTCGGTTCTATCAACGCTGACCTAACCGCGCGTGTGCAGCGCCACCCTAACCCTGGTGAGACTTTGCTGGGTTCCGGTGGCGGAATCACTGCGGGCGGCAAGGGCGCAAATCAGGCTGTTGCCGCGGCTTATCTTGGCGCGAACGTCAAGTTCGTGGGCGCGGTTGGCCAGGATCCGTATGTTGAGCCGGCGTTGAAGCATTTGAAAGAATCCGGCGTAGATTTGTCCGCTGTGGCCGAGGTGGATGACACCACAGGTCTTGCCATCATTACTGTTTCGGATGATGGTGAGAACACGATTGTGGTTATTCCCGGCGCGAATGCGCATGTCGATTCTCACTTCGTTGCCGAGCGCAGCGCTACGATTGCGCAAGCCGAGTTCGTGCTTTTGCAGGGCGAAATCCCTGCCGATGGTTTCGCCGCTGCCGTCGCAGCCGCCAAAGGCCGGGTTATTGTCAACCTCGCGCCTGTTATTGAGGTGGATAAAAATGCCTTGCTCGCAGCCGACCCGCTGCTAGCCAATGAGCACGAAGCAGGCCTTATCTTGGACCAGCTGGGAGTACAGGCTGCATCGGATGCGCCAAAGGATCTCGCACAAGCGCTTATCGATGCCGGCTTTAACTCCGTTGTTCTCACCCTCGGCGCCCAAGGTGCACTGGTAGCAGCAGATAAGGAACTCATCGATATTCCAACGCCGAAGGTCACAGCCGTGGACACCACTGGCGCGGGTGATGCTTTCGCAGGTGCGCTGTGTGCGCGCTTGTTAGAAGGCGACGACCTCGTGCAGGCAGCATCTTTTGCCGCACGCGTGGGTGCTACCTCCACGCTGAAAAATGGTGCGCAGGCCTCGTATCCCCAGCCATCGGATGTTTTAGGAGAGGTGACAGATGCTTAAACGCGGCCTTTTAAACCCGCAGCTTAATGAAGCACTCTCCCATCTGGGACATACGGACGCGTTAGTCTTCGCCGATGCAGGTTTGCCGTTGCCAAAAGATGTCGCAGTCGTCGATCTAAGCATCACCTTTGGTCTTCCTTCCATGGACGATGTCATCCGCGCGGTCATGGCGGAGTTAGTCGTGGAGGGTGCTACGGTGGCATCGGAAAGCCCTGCGAAGTTTGTCTCGTTGGTGCAAGAAACCGGCAAGCTGGCTGATACCGCCGTGACCTATATCAGCCATGAAGAGCTCAAAGCATCGCTTACAGGTGCCAAGCTGATCATTCGCACCGGCGATACCACGCCTTTTGCCAATGTCATCTTCCGCTGCGGGGTGCCCTTCTAGAGCACTTTCAATCACAGCAAACTCCAGGCGGTGGTCCATAATGGAGCAATGAGTAAAGTCATTCGCGTTGTGGCCGCCGTCTTTTGCCGTGGAAGCAAGGTGCTGGCCTGCCGCAAAGCCCCCGGCACATCTTTGGCTGGGTACTGGGAATTTCCCGGCGGCAAGATCGAAGCTGGCGAGAGCGCTAAGCAAGCTCTTGCCCGGGAGATTTCCGAAGAATTATCTCTTCGCGCGCATGTGGGCGAAAGAATCACCACCACAACGCACGAGTATGACTTTGCCACCATTGAACTAACCACCTACTACTGCGAGATCCTCGACGGCACTCCGCAGCTGGTTGACCACGATGAAACCCGGTGGGTGAGAAAAGAAGAAGCCCTAGCGTTGCGGTGGGCACCAGCCGATATCCCCGCGGTGAACATGGTGGTGGATCGTCTATGAGCAGCAACCATGATGATTCCGTCTTGCCTTTCGGAGTCTATGAAACCCCAGTTACCGCGCGGGTTCGCGAGAGACTAACACACACGAAGAGCGCGCACCCGACTGCCGGCATTCGGCTTATCGATGAACACGATGAAGTTAACGCGCACCGCTACCAAGTTGCCGTATCACGGGGCATTTCCAGGGTTTTAGAACAGCGTCTGGCTGAGCTGGGTAGCCCAGCGGAGCGGCTAGCGCTTATCAATTCCATCACCAAGGTTTTGGGCAACGATGAGGTCATTAATTCTGAAGAGCTGCTCTATGCCATCTTCGATACCGACCTTGCCGCAGCCCCCGCCCTGCCCGAGGTTCCTTTCCACTCCAGCGCTTTATTTACTAACGCCATTGGCGATACCAACTTGTCTACGGAGTTAGCTCGGGAGATTGAAACCGCTGATTCGGTGGATCTGCTGTGTGCCTTTGTGAAAAATTCCGGTATCTCGGTACTCAATGACCAGCTTGAATTTTTACGCGACCATGGGATTCCTCTGCGGGTGATTACATCTACCTACTGCGGCGCTACCGAAGCAGCTGCGGTAAAAGCACTGGTTGAACGCTATGGCGCGAAGGTTCGTGTTAGCTACGAGCACAAAAGCACGCGGCTGCACGCCAAGGCCTGGCTGTTTCGTCGCAATTCTGGTTTCGATACTGCCTTTATCGGCAGCTCCAACCTCTCGCGATCGGCCTTGATTGATGGCTGGGAATGGAATGTACGCGGCTCTAGTCCTGCGACCCCGGAAATCATCGACAAGTTCATCAAGACCTTCGAGTCATACTGGCACGATAACCACTTCGTGGAATTTCAACCTGCACGTGATTTCGCCCGTTTAGACAAAAGCCTTGTCGAAGCACGTGGCGGCGGTCGCGAAAACGAACGTTTAGAACTATCCGGGCTGCGCGTGGAGCCTTATCCATACCAACAGGAAATGCTCGAAGCACTCGATGCAGAGCGCAATGTCAAAGACCGGCACCGCAATCTACTGGTAGCGGCCACAGGTACAGGAAAGACCGTGGTGGCGGCGCTGGATTATCGTAATTTCAGCGAAGGACTGGGACGTCGCCCGCGGCTGCTCTTTGTCGCGCACCAGGAAAGGATTTTGAAGCAGGCGCAAAGAACGTACCGCGAAGTTTTATCCGATCCTGGTTTCGGCGAGCTCTTGGTGGGTGGTCAACGCCCGCACGAGTGGGATTTTGTCTTCGCCAGCGTGCAATCGCTCAAGCAGTCGGTGCTGGATAGATTACCAGCGAAGCACTTTGATTTTGTCGTGATCGATGAGTTCCACCACGCTGAAGCTGCGACCTACCGGCGTCTATTAGATCATCTTGAGCCCGTAGAACTGCTCGGGTTAACCGCTACCCCGGAGCGGTCCGATGGCGAGAATGTGCAGAAATTCTTTGATTACCGCGTAGCCCACGAGCTGCGCCTGTGGGATGCTTTGCACCTGCAGTTACTTACGCCGATGCACTACTACGGCATCGCCGATGGCACGGACCTTAGCGGTCTGACGTGGAATCGTACGCAGAAGGCATACGACACCGCGGAGCTGAGCGATCTTTATGTGCACGCCGGTGAAAAGCGCACCAAATTTATTATCAACGAGATTCAAAAGCGCGTTTTAGATATCTCCCAACTCAAAGCTCTAGGCTTTTGTGTTTCCATCGCGCATGCCGAATACATGGCCGCGCAATTTAATACTTTTGGGCTACCTGCACGTGCCGTCCACGGCGGGACTTCCCTACCGCAGCGCCAACAGGCCATCGCGGATTTGCGCAGCGGGGTCATCAAGGCGATCTTCTCCGTCGATCTTTTCAACGAAGGCGTGGATATCCCTGAGCTCAACACCTTGTTGCTGCTGCGTCCTTCGCAATCGCCGGTACTATTTGTCCAACAGCTCGGCCGTGGGTTGAGGCTTTCCCACGGCAAAGATGCCTGCGTGGTTTTAGATTTCATCGGCCAGCAAAATAACCAATTCGATTTCACCGAGCGCTACCAAGCACTCACCAAAAAGCGTGGCACTCACCTCATCCAGGAAATCGAAGCAGGCTTTCGCTCCATGCCTGCTGGGTCCAACATCAGCTTGGACCGCGTAACCCAAGAACAGGTATTGAAAAATATCCGCAATGCCGCCAGCAGTTCTTTGAAGAAAATCAAAGCACTGGCAGCGGATATTAACACCACGGATCTCTCAGAGTTTCTCGCCGAGTCCGGTATCCCAATTTCAGACCTATATAAAACCCGCAGCTCCAATCAATATTCCTGGACACGGCTGGTGCGCGAGACAGAAAATATCGATGCCCCCGAAGCGTTTGTTCCAGTTCCAGAACAAGACCGCACTACGGAAGAGTTTCTGCTAAAAAGGCTGCGCACCATGCTGCACATCAACGACCGCGCGCGGGCAGAGAACTACTTGCGTGTATTAGATCCGGTAGGACCTGACCCTGTTTCATTCGATGAAGAACTGCGCTCCTATGCACGAATGCTCGTGCTGTCTTTCTGGGCGAACCAACCGCAAAATCTTCTTCCGGCAGGCTTCGCCGAAGCCGTGAATCTCCTGCGCCGCTTCCCTGCCGTGCGCGAAGAACTACGCCAGATTATGGAATACGGCATTAGTGCTTCCCGCGTTGTTCCGCAGGCTTCTGGGGTAAGTATCTTGCAGTCTCATGCGGATTACTCCTTGGCGGAGCTCATCGGTGCTTTAGAAGATAAACCTTTGAAAGACATGATTTCATTGCCGCGCGAGGGCGTACGATACATCGAAAAGCTGCGCACTGACCTTTTCCTCGTGACTTTTAAAAAGCGAGCAGGCACAAGCGCTGCCACCGACTACCGCGACTATCCGATCTCGCCGGAGCTTTTACATTGGGAATCTCAAAACCGCACCACGCTGGCAAGTCCGTCAGGTCAGCGCTACATCCACCACAAAGAGCGCGGAAATAGCATTGTCATGGCGACGCGGTTCCACAGTGACAATGAGGTGGGTACAGCAGCTGCCTATGCTTTCCTGGGCAAGATTGACTATGTCTCCCACAGAGGCGAAAAGCCCATCCAATTTGAATGGGCTTTGCATAGGCCTATGCCCAAGAAGGTCTTTGTTGACGGCCGTACTGTTGCATAAGAGATTTTAGATTTCTTAAGTGTGATTGCCCCGAATAGTAGTCACCCTTTTAGCTTGGATGTCTTGTCCATAAGAAATGATGTTCGTTGTGAGTTCCTAAAGGGAGAAACACCACTCAAATGAACTTGACCATTCACCACATCCACTGGCGACGATTCTATAGGCCGCATTACCTGAAAAGAGCGCTCTTTGCTCTCAGATCTCGGTCTAAATTCTCTGGCATACGCGTTTAAAAACCGTGATGTGAAGACCATCAATAAAACTTTTTCTGGTGAGCCATCTCGCGAAGCTCTCAAGGTGTTCAACCGACAGTTCATCACGGGCACACCCGTCGCCACCACCTAGGATTAACAAGAAGCGCCTCGTGGTCGTAGCATAGACTTAAATGACACGGGCACTGCAAAACCACGACTTGTTCCAGTTTGTGCCTAGAATACTTCTGGAGTGGGCTGGGTTTGTCGGGCCGTTTGATTTGAGAGTCTTTCAGAGCAAACC
>OMJG01000259.1_pt1 | contig 40729 bp, 55 predicted proteins | sample 1646431 | NCBI WGS metagenome assembly OMJG01 (sample SAMN03771674, study PRJEB25209) | food metagenome | isolation source: Cotija cheese | place: Mexico:Jalisco,Michoacan | collected 2011-12-12
TTTGAATTGGAGAACTCCATTAGAGGTCTTTATGGAAAATATTAAGTTTTAAAAAGTGTTCGGTTATTTCTTGCAATCTGCCAAATACAAAAAAGCAGTTACAAAAATTGCTACAGCCAAAATAATAATTCCTATAATAAAAAGAAAATTCGGTTCATTGTTGTGATCAACCAAATATTGATACGAATAAAAATTCATCTTTATCCCCTCGTCTACTTTTATACGATTAGTATAGCAAATTGGCAAAACATGGCGAATAATCTTTGCTTGCACAAGCAATAAAATTGTTGCATAATACTAAATCGTTAATATTTTTTATTGGAGGTGATTATCATCAATCAACCATCAAATGTTTGCACTTGGTTGAGTTTGAAACATTTTGAAAATGACATTCAAACCAAGCTCGAAAAAATCTTGATTAAATATGATTTATCACCTGCAGAATTTAGTTTCTTACACTATCTTTATGATCAATACGATTCAAAAGCTAGTTTATTAGAGATTAAAGACTCCTTACACCTCAGTTCAGCTGCTGTTTCACGAATGGCGGTCAGACTGGAAAATAAGCCCTGTAAGCCGATTATTCGCTATCACAGTAACGACAATCAAAAAGAAGTCTGCTTACAAATTACCCAATCAGGGATCAATCATTTTAAAGAAACTGCTAAAATCGTCGACGAAGCTTTAAAAGAATCCTTTGCTAGTAAGGATTTTGAAGCGTTACGCGACATGATTTTAGCCACTAATATTCATTAAACAGGCATAATAAGCCTGTTTTTTTTAATAAATTTTCCTCAATGTAATAAAACGACAATAGCTGTCGTCTTGATTTGATATATTTTTCTTGTAAACAATTACATGGAGGGATTAGATATGAAGAAACATTATGGACCAATTGTTTTAGGGATTATTGCACTAACACTCGCTGCACCAGTAAGTAACGCTACTACGGTTTTGGCTGGAGAAGCGGCTGAATCAGAAAATACTACTGAAGAAAATCAAGGCCAAGATTCACAAGAAGAAACTGACCAACCAACTGATGAAGAGATCATTAGCACTCTAAAAAGTAACTTAGAAGAAAACCTAGAAAAACTTAAGGAAAAAAGTTCCTCAGATTCATTAGTTGCAGCTCAAAAAACTACACTATCTGATGCTTATAACGACCTATCTGCTAAAGCAGAAAAGGATTTAAATATTGATGAATTGGGAACATTAATTGACCAGACAAATGGATATCTTACTGAAGATGCTAAAAAAATTCCATATACTTATACAACACCTAAAGACGTTACAATAAATGGAAAAGCTGATACTTTGGATTCAAGAACAATACGTTTTGACGATCCTGAGAATGCCAAGTTAACAATGAGTAGTGATGATGCAGAATATTTATCATTTTCAAATAAGGAAGGTAAAACGACTGATACAATTCCATTAAGTCTAGATGAGAACGGTGAACTTTCAATTGGCTCAGATTACTTAGATGCTGATGGAAAATTAAACTTAGATTCGAGTCTAACTAAAGAAGATTTAAATAATACTATACAAAATCTCAAAGATCGTTTTACCACATTTGATGACGACGATAAGGTCGCTTTGGATAATTTCTATGACACTCTCACAAAAAATCTAGATGACTTAAATGATGATTCTACTTATACTGATATTTTGACTGCAAAAAACAATTTAAATAATGAAATCTCTAAGAGTACTACTGTAATTCACTACGGCGCCGACAGAATGATTTTGAACGTTCCTTTATTAAAGGGTCATTCGATTGCAGCCAGAATTACTGGAAGTTCTTTCTTGAATGTAACATTTAACAAAGATGCTACTAAAGTGGCTGCAGCACAAGTTGTTGATGAAAAAGGAAATCCTGTAAAAGTAGATAGTAAATATCAAGTCAGTTTAGGAACTTTGGAAAATCAGACTCAAACCGACCCCGTTACATTGGATAATGAAGTAAAACCAAAAACTAATCACAATTCATCCTCAAGTAAACCAGAAACAGAAAAACCAACGACAAAACCAACTCACACCAAATCAATCTCTAACCACCAAACTACTTTCTACGCACTACCAAATACAATTGCAACCTTATTCGATGAAAATGGTAATGCATTAAAGAACCGTGCTTTAGGTGGAGACTCATCATGGCACGCCGATAAATTAATGAAACTCGATGGCGTAAACTACTTGCGTGTGGCTACTAACGAATGGGCTAAGTTAGCCGATGGACTAGAAGTTACACCACTCAACCAAAACGTCTTCACGAAAAATAATGCTAGATTATATCAAGCTAATGGTCAAAAAGTTACTAACCGTGCTTTAGCCAAGAACACAACTTGGAGAACTGACAAATCAGCAACTATCAACGGTCAAACAATGTACCGTGTAGCTACTAACGAATGGGTCAGTGCTAACGATCTAATCTAATTTCTTATATCAAAAAGACCAGAGGTCATATGATTTCTGGTCTTTTTTTCATTGCCAAGGAAAGTGCAAACTAATATTTTGATTAAACTTCTCTTGTTCCATCAACTTCTCCAACCGTTCCGATTGGCGTTTGTGATATCCACTGCAGACGTACTCTGCTTCATCGCTATCAGGCACGATATTTGGCAAAACGATATTCTTGTCTGTTACTACAAAAGTGGAAAAACAAGTCAGACCGAGAAATCTCTTCCCGGTTTTTAGATGTTCACCAATTATTTTAGTAAAAACTTCAATTGAACGACTACCAACACCAGATACATAAGATTCCGTACACATCGAATCTTGCAAGCCAAATGGCAAAATAAAATTAACTTGATCAATTGATGCTGTTACTGTCTCGATTCGAGCAATTCGTGACGCCGCTATGGAAGAATTATCGTCAATCGTCATCAAAGTTTTACCACCAAAGACCGTATTGTGTTCATTCAAATCAGATGAAAAGACACGATGATTGCTGATTGATAAAGTATCGCTACATTTTAGGTTTTGCATAGTTTCCTCCTTATAAAAATAGAGCCACAATGTCCTTTGACATTTATGACTCTACTTCTATTCATTTATCACTTGATAATGATCCCTCCCGGAATAGAACCAAAATGCACCTGTTTTTTTAACAGGCTCTCTACTCCTTGCAGGACAGTGGATACGGCGGATAGATTTTTTCACAAACTTTTTTTTGCTTCAAAAATGTGCCAAAAATGTGCCAAAAATTTAAAAAGTCATTTTTTTCCTTTTTTAGACAATATTTTTACCGTTACAAATATCCGCTTTCTATAATTGAATTATATCCTATATTCATTAACATTCCAAAGGACAGAATCACTTAAATTCAATCCATCCTTCTTTTTTTAATTGTTCGTTTATACTCTCCCCCAATGAAATCATCTGATCGATTTTTCCCTTTACAGCTTCAGCATAATCAATACCACCGCACTTAAAACTATCCAATCTTAAAATTAATCTATATTGATCCGGTTGATAACGATCACTTGAAAATTGAATATAAAAATATTCATAAGCACCTGATCTCGAATCTAGTTCTAATGTTCTTTTTTTTACTTCGCCATGGCGATCATAAAATGTGTATTGAACCAAAAACGGCTGTTCCTCGCTACCTTTACTTGAATTGAAGGTATACAATAAAACTTCTTGATCAAATCTTTTCATTTTAATTCATCCTTTTTATTTACTTCTTTTCGTTATCTATCTATTACATTCACATCATAACTCGAGTTATTTAAAAGTAAATCACAACTTACTACATTATAAAAAAAGACATCCCCCTGAAGGGATGCCGTCAATTTAAAGGCTGCAACCGATTACACCGGCTGCTTTTTTAGTATATCAAAGCAACGATTAATCATCAAATATGCCTATGGCATGAGTAATGACCTGTTTCGTTAAATAAATAAAATGTTTTTTTAGTTCTTCTTCATCTTTTATTCTCGATGTAATTTCAATATCATGGAGGATTTCATCTCGTAATTGATCATCAAAGTTGGCAATATGAACTTCTTGATTTTCAATATTACCGTGCGTCAACGTTGCAAAAAAGTTAGGCTGTGAACAATGCTGCAACAAGTCTACATTTCCCATGTCCAACATAAAAACCCAGTTTCCACTCGTCAACCTTTTCAATCTTATTCCTCCTAGATATGTCCTATTATTATCATATCTAGGATGTCATATTAAGTAAATAATACTTTTATATAATTTAAAAGTTTCTTTAATAGGCTCAAAACAATTTGAATTAAGCCGTTTTTCATGGATAATGAATAATGTAAGAAGTTAAGGCGGTGGCTAGCCGAACAATTGCGAGGTGATGCCTATGGATAAAACTAAAAGAAGTGCGCGTTGCCCCGAGAAAGGGCAGCATGAGCGTATACCAAGCGTTATCGTTAATGATTTCATTTTCGACGTTGGTTGTATTAATTCTAAAGTTTAACCAAAAAAAATAACCGTCCATAAACTTTGACAGGTTTAACGGTTATTTACTAATCTTAAGCTAGTCACCGCCTCTAGCGGCTTACAGAGGAATCGATGTTACCGCATCGGTTCCTTTTTTATTACACCCACATTATAACCCATCTCTATTTTTTCATCAATAATACAAATCTTTATGGTTTATAAACGTTGATTTAACAGCGTTTATAGCAACAATTAGATTGTTTTTATATAGCGTATACGCGATTATGTAAGTATAGAAAGGAGATGATATAATGACACGCATGGAATTGTGGCACAAAAAAAGAACCCTAACAATCGAAATTACCATAAACCTTTTCGGATTGTTAAAGTTCTCCATTAAAACCACAAGAGATGGCCCCTAACGGGGTTCCATCTTTATATTATAATTATAACATTTAGGGAGTTGTTTATCATGAAGAAAACATATCGTAACCATAATACGACAATATCTATTGAACTTAATAGACCTACTAAATGGTATCAATGGTTGATCATAATATTACTATTTATGGGCATATTTTATCTCTTGTGCAAATAACCTTAAGGAGTTAAAAATATCAATGATCAAAAAAGAAAAAAATAGGCAAACAATCGCCAGCAGAAAAGATTATGCTAAAAATAAAGAAGCACGTAAACGATCCGCATATCACCGTCAGGCTCGTTTATTTATTCGTTCATATGCCAACAACTCTGATATTGAAGAATTACGAGATTTATTAAATCATCGAGAATTAAAAATAAATAATGACACAAAAAAAAGCGCCCCGTCGAATTGACGGAGCGCTTCTTTCATATTCTAAAACCAATTATTTTTATTTTCATCAGGTACGATTGTATTATCTAATTCAACAAGAGAGTTTCTCCATATCCGTAATGTTTCCATAACCACATCTAATTTTTTCACCCTTTTGTTATTGCCATTCAAAAGAGCTTGTTTGCGGTCTTCTTGAACCTGATCTATCAATTCCCAAGGATATTGTAAATATCCTCCATCATCATAAACTAGATCCAAATTAAGATTGGCCATAGCCCTTAATGTGCTAAACATCCTTTGACGCATTTCATTTTCGTCATGAATAGGGTCTGCCATTGCCATAATAGATACCAACTTTCTTATTTATTTAGTAATATCATCATACCTCTTATGGTCTATAAAAATGTACTCAATAATGCAGTTACATCAGGGATGCGTTGAGCCGTACCGTGATTATAGCCGTGATATGTACGTGCCTTTACACCAGTTACCTCGATACAAGTTTCTGCGTTAGCGACCGCAATAACCCCATCAGACGGCACATTGAATTGGGCGGTTTCTGCGGGACTATCACTAATACCCTGGAAATGGTGACAACTAATATTTGAAAAAACAGCCTTATGTGGTTTCATTTCCTTTAAAAAGCCATTTGGCGTTGCGTCTAAAGCATCCCCATTAAACGGTGTACTTATAGTTACAAAGTTATTAATTCTAAACGGACGATACTGGCCACATCTAACGATCCAACGAGCGGAAGCATTCCCACCATTAGAAAAACCAATAATGTTCATACTAGAGAAGTTTCTAATTCCAAATTCAAACATAATGGCACGATCTAACTGTGTAGGAATTCCCTCAAGTTGATCTTGTAAAAATTTGTTTTGTTCAAAATAACATACGCAGTTTGTCGCATCGTCATTGAAATCCATAATTTGAATGTCACCATTACGCATAACCCTAATTCTGTCTACATGTTCATCGTCAATATTCAAGTGATCAAAACAATCAATATTAAAAGTATCAATTTCTCCAGCTGAGCCAGCTACCCAAAAATTAAAAGCCATATTTATTTCACCCCTTCAAAATAGTTGCCATTCATTAACGTCGTTACAAATGTATCTGTTGTATCAAGAATTGTATTGTTATCAATCAGAAATCCTTTAACATCCCCATTTTCAACAAAACCATAAGACATCATTTGTTGGCCCATATCAAAATCACTATTGGCAACAGCATTACCCTCAAAATCTACCACTTTTGGAAATGGTGTACACGTTGTAATAATTGATGTGTGAGGAAGTACTTCGCATACATCGTCTTTCTTAACAAAATAGCCATTTGAAAGGCTAACAAATACTTTTCCATCAATTGGTAATAGGGATGGATTGTCTACTCGTTCTGCGTATGAAGTTTGTCCAACAACAACCTTTGTATTAGATTGAGAATAATATTTTACTCCTGCAGGTATATACGCAAAATGTCCAATGTTTGAAACATTTCCAGATTTAACTCCGCCATTTTCGAATAAAGATCTACCCACAAAGAAGAAAATATCAGTAGCCAATTCAAAATACCCTTCATAATTAGAAGTCAGCATTGCTGCATTAGCTGCCCATTTACTATTCATTGGAAAATTACCATCAATGGTATTTGAACTATTATAAGGATATGAAGAACCATCTTTATGTGCGTACGCTAGGACGCCATATCTTTTAATTCTTTGGACTGTGACCGTACCTGGCTTTGAAAGTGACTTCACAGCCCACATGTCAGACTTATCAAATTTCACATATTCATTATTTCCAACACTAAAATAAATAGTTCGATCATAGTTATTTTTTACGTATCTATTAACTAACCATGAACCTGCAGAAAGGTATCTTAATGCTGATTGCATTCTCCCATCAATAAAGTTATAAACCTCCAATGAACTTGTTTTGGAATTTACAACAGTTCTGGTATTCGTATCAAAGAAATAATATTTTTGCATCTACTTGTTACCTCCGCCGATAGTATAAAATGCATCGATATATTCATTCGTTGAAACTAAGAATGATACACGGCCATTAATTACGCGCACCCCAGTATCAGGTGATTGCCACTTACTCCAATCAGTAAATGTTGATTCAGACCCAGCCTTTTTATTTCCGCTACTATCATACGAAGAAACTCCGGCAATGGCGTTAATCGTGATGATACCAGCTTGATCAGTATATTTCTTAGGGATGTATTCATCTGTTGCCACTTTATACATTGGCAACCCATTAATAATAGACACCCCATTAATAATAGACACCCCAGCTGATTGCCAACTTGTACCATTCTTAAATGTTGAATTAGATCCAGGAACAATTTCGCCTTTTCCATTCCATCCCGCGATACCAGTAGATGGTCCGTTTTGAATCGTTACGACATTACGAGCTTTTGATGGTGTTGTACCACCGCCAGAACCGCTGTCAGAGAATCCATTAGCAATATCCTTTGCCATTTGGTCTTTTGAAATCCCCATTGAAGCAAAATATGGGTATGGGTCCACATGATCCCCACCCATGTTATTTGTAACCCATTGATGAGATTTAATACCATTTCCACTACCATCGAGAGTCAATGGAATACCATACAACTTGGCATAATAACGGGCTGCCTCAATGTACAACTTATATGCTGCCATAAAGTTAGCCTTATTATTTTGATATACTCGAGCAAATTCAATTTGGAATGGAGCATATGGGTTTGCTGATAATGCTCCCCATGAAACATATCCTGGTTCCCCAATTTCATAAATTTGTGCTTTCCCGTCCATAAAACCAACAAAATGAGTTGTATACGCATTACTATAATTACGGCTCATAAATTGAACTTCATGCAATAGTGCTTGTGAATCATTTACATCGTTGGCATTTCCTGATTCATGCAAAATACCATATCTATTAACTGCCTTACGTGAATCTCCTTGGCCTGCGCCTAATTTATAACTTTTATTCACCATACTTGGATCAAACATATTAAAACTTCCTCTCTTTTACCTATTTATTTTTTTCATAACCACCTGTAACACCTTTCAGACCCGTAAACAGACCTGAAACAAAGCCTCCCACTAGAAAACCAACTAGCCCAGCCTTTGCTAAATCTCTATCATCAAAAATCAAAGCAACAACTACTCCAAAAAAAATACCTACTGCCATTGATATAAAAGGCATGTAGGTATTTTTGGTTTTTAGTTTTGATTTTTTAATAGCACTCGTGAATTCATAGCAACACAAACCGATTACTACCAACTCCACTGAATTAATTAAATTTAACCCTTGAATAACATCCATCATTTCCCCCCTTTCTCTCTTCTCCATTCGTTAAGCGATTTTAATTGTTCATCGTGCCTGATTAAATGCTTACCGTGTTCCTCTAATTCTTCATTTATACTTTTGTGTGCGGTTTCCGAAGTATTATCTAGTTTATCAACACGGCTGACAACTGAATCTACAGAATCAATGAACTCAATCATCTTCTTTAAAACTTTAATAAATCCCACCAGCACACCTCCTACAGATATAAAAATGGAAATTAGTGTCAATATGTCAGCCAGCTCCATGGCAACATCCCCTTTCATTGAATAAAAAAAGTCATTAAATATTGTTACTTAATGACTCCATAACCTTCATCCAAGTATTGATTTGTTGCCACGCGATATGCTTTTTTATCCTTAATATCCATCATACGATCATAAACATATGGAGTTCCATCTGTTAGTGCCATATTATATGATTCACCATTTTCATGATAACCAGCTTGCGATGTTCCATTAACAGTAATAGTTCCACTAATACAATTATATGAATATGCAACTTCATCAACGTAAACCCACTCGGTAACAGCCACACGGGCAACATTACGGCCATTCATTACACCTGTCTGATGAACGGCGTAAACTTGTCCAACATCCAAAGCACGGCCAATTGTTCCGTCTGGTGCATAAATATTTGTTGGTTGATAAACCCCGACGATAGGACTATTTACAGCGTCCTTAACATTTTCAACAATTGATTCTTGGCTACTGTTATTATTTTCGCTTTCATCTAGGAATAATGAATAATTTGCTAGAACAATAATTTTAGCTGCTGAATGAGTATTGTTTTGTACAATAACACGTCCATCTGGCATTACAGAAATAAATACAGGTTGAGCATCATGACCATCAGTATTCATCGAAATACCAATTCCATTTTTTTCCGACTTGGGGCGACATTCTTCAGGCAATAAGCAGATTGTTGACCCTCCTGAATATGTAATTGTAGATAGTGAAAGTGCCACTGCACCATCCCGAAGAATCAGACTAGTTCCCCCTGCATTGATCCATGATTTAAATGGGTCTTGCCAGTTAATATCACTGGCTTTATAAGCCTTGGTGGTCATCTTAGTTATAGTTTCTTCGAATTTTGCATTAGATACGACATCATTTTCATCTATTAATTTCTTGATATTGTTGGCCATCGTATTGAGTGCATCATAATCGGATTTAAACTTCTTAATGGCCATATCAGCAGCTTCAGCACTTTGCTCCGCCTTTTCGTTGGCCGCATCTAATAATTTGAGGATTTCATCTTTCAACTGACCAGAAAAATGTTCAGAACCAATATTTATATTATAAAAATCATTCGGCAACACATCCAAATTGAAATTAATAGTGGCAATAATTTGATCAGCGTTTTTAACTTCGATAACCATTCTCTTGTACTGGCCGGCACTAGCAAAAACTTGAGAAGGCAAATACATTTTTACCCGTCCACTTTGCCAGTCACTGTCCGATGCTGCATCGACCACCTTAATTTTTCCTGTCGAATCTTCTCCGTATAAAGTCACCGCTGCATTACTAGGATCCAACTGATGAGGGATGTTACCATCATAAAACCAGAATTTTAATTCGGCACCATTTTCACCTTGTCGAAATCTTTTATTAAGTGAATATGTAACTAAATCAACCTTATTTAAATCAATTTTTAAGTATCCGCCGACTGAATCTGGTGTCGCTGGAACCCATGAATCTTGATTTAAAATATTGTCTTTATTTTCGTCCATCTTCTATCCTTTCTGGAAACCATAAAAAATAAGACTGGCATTTAAATTAGTGATAATTTCACCAACTTTGAGCCAATCCTTATTTATAGTATCTAAATACTGTTTATTAAAATATATTGTTTCTGGTACATCTATGAATATGTGTTCGTACTGTTGAAAGTCTGGCGTTACAATATCATTCTTTAGGAATCCCTTTGATATGAGCTGATTTACAAAAGTTTCCAAACAATTAAAATTATAAATCCAATCTCTATATAATCGAGAATCATCCTTAACACCAAACAAAGGCCTGAAAACTATATTCGGAATGATTTCGGGTTTAACCAAATAATTCTCTTCCAAAACATCCCAAATATTCTCCATTTCAGATATAAAATCACTGAAATTATCATCATTGATTTTCAAAAAGTCTACATATTGCGTACCTTCTTTAATAGTTCTGAATTCCATAACAACCTCCTTACGTAGCAGCAACGTAACTAACCGTAAACTTGGCAAATCCATACGAAATACTAGATTGTAATGTAACCTTGCCACTTGGCGCAATATTAACCACTCCTGGGGCATATCCGTGATAATTCTGATCCATAGTAAAAACGGTCGCCGACACTTCACTCACAGGATAGGCCCACGAAGGAACCGTAGCGAAATCCGTATAATTGTTATTAACGTCCATACCAGAATATTGAATTGTTATTATACGGCCCTGCTTAGTTATATACGCCGATCCAGTGAATACACTAGTATTTATGTCCATCTTTTGATGAACAAAATTTTTACTGTCAGAAATCGCTTTTTGCGTTTGAGCTTTAGTGTAATAGTTAGAAATATTCAAACTATTAATAGATGCAGTTACAAGATTACGAGTTTCCGTGGCCGTTAAGTAGTTACTGAGGTCAGGCTTAAATCCATTTAACGCAGTTTTAATTGCTGCTGAAACCTGCGCCGCTGTCTGATATGATGACAGGTCTGGCGCGTTATTTTTGATTGCCGTATTAACAATACTATTAATCTGTGTAATGGTTTCAGTTTTGTTCAAATAATTACTAAGGTCTGGAATCATCCCTGATACGACTTTATCAATTGTTGCTTTAACTTGTTCAGCCGTTTGGTAAGGAGTTAGATCAGGTTTGTTGTCTTTAATAGCATTGCTAACAATAGTTTCTATTTTTTCAACTGTTTCTGTTTCGGTTAAGTACCCACTTAAATCTGGATTTAGTCCCTCAACTGCCTTACTAATTGCCGCATTAACTTGTGCCGCCGTCTGATATGGAGTTAAATCCGGTTTACTATTCTTAATAGCATCGCTAACAATAGTTTCTATTTTTTCAACTGTTTCAGTTTCGGTTAAGTACCCACTTAAATCTGGATTTAGTCCCTCAATCGCCTTACTAATTGCCGCAGTAACCTGCGCTGCCGTCTGGTATGGAGTTAAATCTGGTTTATTATCATTAACAACTTTTTTTACAACTTCATTTATTTTATCTACTGTTTCAGTTTCAGTTAAATAGTTTTGTAAATCTGGTTTAAATGTACTTAATGCAGCTTTTATAGCGCTTTGAGTTTGTTCTGTAGTTAAGTATCCGGATAAGTCAGGGATGTCAATTTTAGATATTTCCGATGTGATTTTTTCAACGACTTCATCACTTGTTAAATACCCCAATAAAGCATCAGAAATCATTTGTTTAATTTGTTCTGCAGTTCTATATTCGGTTAAATCGGTCTTATTCTTTTCAATAGAATCAGCTATCAAATCCTTAACCTTCTCAATAGTCGCATAATCAGACAAATCAATTTCAGCATCTTCAATCAATTTCTGAACGAACAAGGTTAAACCAATAATAGCTTGAACATGCGTTTGTGGATAAAAATTCTTTCCTTTTGTAGACATCTTCAATATATCAGTCATCAACCTCACCCACCTTTGTTACATCAAACTGTTTATCTATTTCACTGCCACCAAAATCTTTAGACTGCAATTCTTTTATTGCTTTCATGTCTGTATCACGATTAGATTTCAAAGTTACCAGCATTTTGTTAGGATCTAAAATGAAATTTCCAAAAGTTAATGTATCTTCTTGATTACTTTGAGGGTACACATCCCTTTGTATAATTCTTGTTTCTACATCAAGGCCGTTCCTATCCCGCAAATAACCCCAATTCCCGATTGTTGAATCGTTTAAAACCTTATCGGGGTTATTGCGTTCAAACTTGTTTACAGAGGCAGTATATTGAATTTGAGGGTAGTCAGTTAGTGACTCCTTCATTTTTTTTATTAACTGTTCTTCATTTTCCGCTGACTCATCAGAAAATGGGTCAGCATCAATGATCCCATATATTTTTGCATTTGGACTGGTATATTCGGCTTTTACAGTTGTTGACGTTGTAGAACTGTCATCTTCAGAACTAGTATCGGTTTCCGTCGTTTTGCCAGTACCAACAATATGGGTACGAATCTGCGTATATTCTCCAGTATCAGATAATGAGTAAACATCATCCCCCGATAAATAAACAAAAGAATCATGTTTTCCCATTTCTTTGTACAAATCGATTTGATAGCCGTGAGCTATAAATTCGAACTTGTAGGCGGTCAGCAAAGTATCTGTAAACAGTCCTAATGCATGATCGTTTCCAATACCATCTTCTCCAAAATCATAATTTTCAAATTGGCCATGAATCGTAAAGGTAAATTTAGTACCTTTAGTTATAAATTCCATGGCTTTTTGTAGACTTTGAGAGCCAGTTAATGTATCTGAAATCACCTTATCATCTAAATCTTGTAATACTTGGAGCCCAGTTATATTTCTTTGATAATAATTTCCAATTGCTGAGCCATCGTTCTCGGTAATTCTATATTGTTCACCAGTTTCAGGTATTGTGACGATCGAACGCGGCTGCAGCATAGCGAACGCAGATTTATTATCGGGGATGTTTATTGTTGAAAAGTCTAGCTGTTCAACCGTATTAAGTTGTTCTGTTATATGAACATCACTAACTAAAAGCGGCTCTTCATTACCGCTTAAATCAGAAATAAATAACATAGTTTGCACCCCCTTAGTAATAAAATCGTGTATCAAAGCTGATAGTCCAATTACTTGCACCTGTCACTTCAAATTCATTTTTGCCTGTACTTAAATCTAAATATTCATGATTACTATCTTTAAATGCCGGCACTCCATCCAATACAGGCTTCATACCATAAATTTTTAGTTTATTTGTACTTTTTAGGGCCTTAGAGAACTCAAAACTCTGACCGGTAGTCTTGTTAGTAATAACAAGTTTATTCGTTACATCCCCGTTAAATTCGATTAATACGGATCTTTCGTCAGCCAGTAATGGTATATGACCCAAATTCCATATATCAAACTTGGCCTGGTTAGTATATTTATATTCGATTGTCCTATCACTAGGAACATCTAAACCCCAACCAAGGGAATCATTTGGAACTTTAAAATCATTATCTCCAGTAGATAACACACTTTCCGCAAATCCTTCACCGTATACCAGATTAATAGTAATTGGTTGTGTTGACCAAAAATTGCTCAATCTAGGGTAATCAAAAGCCTCAGCCCTTACTTTCCAGCGAATCGTAGGGATGCGCATATTTACAACAAAAAACGACTCATAGCTGGCAAAAATCTTTAAAACTCTTTGACGCATTAATTCATAGTCATAGACATTTTTAGATTTAACTTGCACAACTAATGGAGCCGTTGTTTGTTGTATTTGAGTATCGGTCAAAGTGGCCTTTTGTTCATGAATTTGTGTAAAAGTATGTTGATAATTTGGCGCAGGTGGGTCAAAACTGATAACCCGAATCCCTAAATCATCCAGATTATAAGTCGTTCCATCTAGTCGTTGAATTAGAATGCTTTCAGACATATTAATGTAATCCACCTTTCTTCTGTACGATATTGATTTCCTTAGCCTGCATAGCTTTATAAATTGGATATGTTCCATTGGCAATAGTTCCATTATCCAACAACGTATTAACAGTAATACTGCCGCCACCAATTCCAGGCACGCCGACTGCTCCACCGGTCACAGCATTCTGTACATTTGCTATTCCTTTGCCAACAAATTCATGTGCCTGAGTCTTCGCATTATTAATCGTCTTTATAGCTTTGGCCATCTTTCCATTCGGGTTATTTCTAACTCTTTTTTGAATTGCTTCCATGATCAATCTATCGGCACTATCACGGTTAGGGTTTATGGCCACTTCCGGCTCCCCTGGTATTTCACCAAAGATGTTAGGTTCTTCAGACCATCCCCCATTGCCGAATCTTCTATGACCTTGAGGCCCACTGTGTAACCAATCGATTTTAGGAGTACCCCAAATTACTGTACGACCAATGGAATTCTGCCAATCCGAATTATTGAAGAAAGCTAGTAACTGATCAAATGGACTCATGATATTTGTATGCCCGGGCATTGCATAATAACCAAAAGTAGGAGGCGTATATTGAAGAATACCACGAGCTTCATTGCCGCCACTATTAACGTCAGTAATTTGTTGCATAATGTTACGGCCACCTGATTCTGATTGAATAGTTGCCTGTAACATTTTAATAAATTCTGCAGTAGGTTTTACTTTCATCATTGCAGCCGCGGCCATAATCATTTTAGGATCATAATTACCGCCCATACTAAAGTCCAAATCTTCAAGTTGCTTTTTGAATGGTGTCGATATTGCTTTCAAAAATCCATTTGATAAAGCATTACCAAATTTATTAGTAAATTCACTGCCATCAAATTTAGCTTTTTTAAAGTATTCTTGTCGTAATAATGGCAAAGGATCCTTCTGAATAGTATCTAAGTTTTCTAATACATACATCATCATGTCGTCAGAAGTTTTGGATGTATCACCCTTACCGGCTGCATGATGTGGCAAAGAATTAACCATTGATAAAAAGGCAGTAGACATATGATTTGGAAGAATCGCTGTGTCTTTACTTAGATACCTAATTTCTTCCCCATTCATACCTACTGGATATATACCATTTTTCTTATCGTATGCCAGTTCAAATCCTTGTTCACCAACAACTGCCAAACCTCCTGCAGTTCCGGCCGTACCAGCAGCATACTTTGCTAATGATAATGATTTACCACCAAAGGCTGTAATGACATTATTAACGCCACTAATTCCTTTGTTTATTTGTGATATAACATTACTCATATTTTTAGATGCTAAACCAGGAAGCTGGCCAAACATCCCAATAAACGATTCTTTAGTGTTAGATAGCCATGCTTCCCATTTTCCAGTGAATTGATTTACAAATTTATTTTCGCCACTTAGAACCTGATTCATTTCTTTATTAAAGACATTACTTACACTTTTTATTTGTTGTCGTTCTACATCATCAGCGTTCTTCCATACCTTTTCCCAATTGGATTTGAATGACTTTCTAAATTCTATCAAGGAATCAATAATATTATTAATTGAATTTCTAAACTGTGATGCAAACTTATTGTTTTTGGTTGCTGTATTCGCCTCGCCTATTTGTTTCTTCAGCATAGCGCCAACATCATTCTTTTTTAAACTTCTGGATAGTTTATTCAAATCACGATCCAACTGCTTAAATGGGTCGTTTTTCTTCATCCTATCGCTAAAACTGTTTAAAGTTTTGAATGCGGAATTAACAACCTTTACCTGTTTTACAAATGATTTCCATGTAGGGATGTCTTTACGAATGGACTTGGTTACTTTATCAATAATTTTACTTGGGTTGTTTTTCTTTAATCCTGTGTTTAATTTTTTAAATTCTTTTACTAAAGAACCTTTTTTCAGGGTCTTTTCTAATTGTTTAAAATCCTTATTCAGTTTAGAAAAGGCATCATCTTTACCAAAAGATTTATTAAACTTATTCAGTTTTGTAAATTGGTTTGTTACATCCCCAAGGTATTTCTTTAATGTCTTGAATTGCTTAGAGTACGATTTAACTTTCTTCTTGGATGAGTCAATTGTCTTGTTGTATTTCTTTAAACTGGAAACCTGTTTTTTTATTTGTTTAGAGGTGTTCCCTACCCTCAAAGTAGGAAATTTTTTCAGTGACTTCTTTAACTTGTTTACTGCCGTTCGATACTTTCCAATAGCTTTGGCCATATCTTTAACGTTCTTAACGTCTTCAGAAGTAACCTGTGTTCCCTGGGCGATTGATTCAGCCGTTACTGCTCCTTGATCACCCTTCGGTTTTGTCGTTTTTTTAGCCTTTTTCGATTTGGATGAAGTTTTTGTTGTTGCCAAACTGCCCTCTAAGTCAATGGTGCTACTAAAACTATTATCAGAACTATTATTCTGAAGTGGTCCCGACGAGAAACTCTTATTTGTTGCTTTAGTAGCTTTTGAAGTATTGGCCTTGTCAGCTTTAGTGGGTTTAGATTTCTTTTTCCCAGTAAAAGCCCCAACAATTGCATCCCAATCACCTTGTAAACCACTTACTAATTCATCCCAGTTCTTTTGTATATCAGGGATGATTTTATCAAAACGACCTATAAAAATATCTCTACTAATATCACCTAAATTACTAAAACCATTTTTAAATAGTCTAGCTGCAGCAATATCAAATTCTTCAAAAGCCCTGGACAATCCCTTAACAAAATTAAATGCGACTTTAATTGTTGGATGTTTCTTTTCTAACTTGGCAATTATATTGCCCCAGTTTTCAGCCGCCTCGTGTGTGTCAAATCCAATTTTCTGGATAAATCCATTAGGTCTTTTACCCTTATTCCAACTATCCCAGCCATCACTGAATTTTTTTGCACCTTTACCGGCCCATTGTCCTGCTAGTTTACCTATTTGATCACCAATAACGGCTCCCCAAGGCCCACCACCTAAAACAAAACCAATTCCAGAACCAATTAAACCACCAATACCCTTACCGGTTGATTCAAACTTCTCATTTTTGCTTTGTGATTTTAGGCCTTTAAAGATGTCATAGGCATCAAACGCCAAACCAGCACCCATGGCCAGCACTTTTGAACCACCATTACCGCCACCACCTGGCGCAGTAGTACTTCTGGGGCTTCTATCTATGTTAGTTATATTTGATCCAACATCTGGCGTTACTTTCTTCTTTCTTAAACTAACTGCAGCAGCTCCAAAATCTTTAAGGACTTTTATAGCATCTCCAACAGATAGAATGAAACCAGTTATCTTTGATGTACCCCACATAACGGCCAATGTTGAACCAATCACTTTAATGGCCGTTTTATGCTTTGCCATTTTTTCCAAGGCATCTGCAATTCCGTGAATTCCATCAGTTTTTACCCCAGTGAACATCCCAAGAAACTTTGTAAATACACTAATATAACCCTCAGTTAAACTGCTAGAAATAGAAATTACACTTTTAACAATATCTTTAATGTCTGAAGCATGATCGGTCAGCCATTTAAAACCGTCTTGCAACTTATCCGCAAACTTCAACACTAAATTATTGGCCATAGTATTAAAGTCGTTCCCGAAGTCCATATTTCCAGTAAATGCTTTTATAGTTGAATTCAATCCAGATGAAACACGTTTACCTGCCTCTTCAAATACAGAATTGGTCCTTGGATCAGATACCCAACTAGATACACTTTTAAATATCGGATTAGACATCTTCAAAATAGGTTCTGTTATTTGTCCCATCAAAGTTGGTAATCTTCCTTTGATAGTTCTATACATCCCCATAGTAGTAGCTGAAAAATTTTCCGTTGCTGATTGATATGTTTTTTGCATACCAGTCAGCACTTTTTCCATTGTCTGGGATGATATTTCACCAGCAGACATCATGTCGTTCATCTGCTTCATGGTCAAATTGCTATTGCCAGTTTGAACTTGCATGGTCTTTAATAGTTCAGTTCTGATAGTGGGGAAAACATTAACAAAAGACATCATATCTTGTGCTGACACTTTCCCATTTGCTTCCATTTGTGCCCACTGAGTTGTAAAGTTTGAAACTGCAGCATCAGTTTGTCCAAATGCATCTTGTAACGTCAAAATGGATTTTGTTAATGTCTTTGTTCTATCAGCGTTATTTGTAACAGCATAAAGCTTTGAGTTTAGATCCTGAACCATTGGGACGGAGTTAGCAGCTGCTGCAGCCATGTCAGTCGTCATTTGGACCATTTTCTTACCTTCAGTAGCTGAACCGGTTAAAGTCGTCCATGTGGCCTGCATTGTTTCTAACTGGGTATTGTATTCCAATCCGGCCACAACTGCGCTCTTAAAGGCATCTTTTACTAGTCCCAGTCCCTTAGAAAAAGTATTAGCTGCAAAAGTTCCCAAGAATGAACCACTAAACACACCCTTAACACGTTTTCCATTTTCGTGTAATTGTCGTAAAGAATCATTCGCATTCTTCATATGATTCTTAAACTTAGAATAATTGCTTCGGAAATCTAAATTAATAATTTTGTTTTTTTCAGTATCTTCATTAAAATCATCTAATTTCTTTTTGGCTTTATCTATTTCTGAGGAATCAACTTTTACTTTTTGATCAACTGGCTTATCGAAAATACCTTTAAATTTTTGTTTTAAATTCTCGCCTTTTTGTACTACTTTATTAGCATTTTCAGAAAAAGCCTTATCCATTACATCACCGGTATTATCACCTAAACTGGACAATAACCTTTTAACTTCTTGAAAGTCTGGTAAGAATTTATTTTTATTTAAAAGAACATCAATATTAATCGTTCCATCTGCCATATTTTTTCCTCCTTTCTTTCAAGATTTTTTAAAACTAATTACATCATCCCTTTTAGCATGTCGAACATCCCACCAACTGCATTATTAAGGTTGTTGACACTTTGGCCATCTAACTCGTAATAACTTTTAGCTTGCATTAGATCAGCTAATCCTTTGCCTTCATAATCGCTAGGATCTGCCTGACGGATTTCAACAATTCGCATAATGGGGGATTTAGGAGAAAGATTATTAAATAGTGCCCTAAATTTTTCCCACCGTAATTTGTCCTGTACATCCACTAAATCAATATTGTAATCAAACAAAAAAGACGCATATATTGCCTCTGCGTCTTCTTTGTAACTAAACCATTTATCGTGCTCAGTATCATCATTTATATTTTGCTGATTATTCACGTGTGAATATGGATCCTGAGAAATATATTCAGTAATATTTTCTAATGCCTGTGCACCAATCTCGTAATGTTCCAAATCATTAAATGATAATGTATCACCCAAAAAAAGAACCCAGCCTGTACGTATTTTATTGGGGAGTGGTACATCATCCCTACTAACTAACTCATACCATTTCAAAACCGTATTAAAGGATAAATCAATGTTTAATTCTCCAACACCAGTAATAACTGTCTTTTCTAGTTTTCTACTAAGTGAAATCATCAGCTTAAGCGTTATTTGCTAAACTTGAACTCGCAGCTGACGTTGTTTTTTTACTAATTTCTACTTTGTTTAGATAATCATAAATTTTGTTAAAAACGACAGTTAATGCACGAGTTGATTTATGAACATATTCATATATTTCTTTTCCAGCACCATCCCCAAAGAATTCATCAAAGAATGGGATGATAGCATCGCGAATTTCACCATACCAACTAGAAAGTAAATCAAATTGTTCATCTACTGTTTTCTTACCAATATCTTCATCATCCAATTTGTCGATATTATCAATAATTTTATCAACTTTTAAATTCACCTTGTCCATTGCTAGAGCACAATCATCACTAAAAACAAGTTCTCTTTTTTTGCCTGCAAGTCTAAATGAATAAACCAATCCTAATTGATTATCAATATTAATATTAATTGCCATTTTCAATTCCTCCATATTGGCCGCCCCTCTCGGTATTGTTTATTTCTGTGGCGACAAAAAATATTATTTATTCAGCTGCTGCGACTGTTACAGTCACATCTACTGTTGTTTTATCGGACAATGTAGCCTTACCACCTGTAACTTTACCATCAGCGTCAGTTGTTAGCGCTAAAGCTGTGATAGAAGCACCAGCGGCGCCATCTTTTCCGGCAGGACCAGTTGCTCCAGTGTCACCCTTCGCACCATCTTTACCTGCGACTCCGGTAGCCCCATCCTTTCCGTCCTTAACGCCTGAAACTCCAGTTTCTAGGTTGTTTAATTTTTCGGCGGTGATAACATCCCCGTCTTTCCAAGTTGTCGCTGTATAAGCCATAAACTATTCCTCCTCGTTGGTTAGTTTTGCTTCGCCTACTTTGGCCTCATTGACTGTAGGCGTCGTTATTTTCCCGTAGTTTCACCGTCACCAAGTTCAGGATTATCTCCGGAAATAACACCATTTTGGCCAGTTCCATCATCGTTATTAGTACCACCAACACCGGGAACGGGATGACCGTTAAGGCTAAGTGTTACTGAGAATGTTTGTCGCCCATTAGCATTTCCACCAAATGGAACAACTGATGTTAATGTACAATTTGCGACAATTGTATTACCGCTTTGATCAGTCCAGCGGAATAGGGTTCTTAAAGAATCACCCATGGCCAAAAATCTAGCTGCTATGAAATCTTGTGCAGGATCTCCCACAACTCTTTGACCTGTAATGGCGAAAGTTGCACGTTTACCAGTAATATCAGTTTCTGAGAAACCTTTATCGACCCAGAAAGCTTGTGTATCAGCTGTTTCATTTCCTGCAGGTGTTACTGACTGAATACCCTCCGCAATTTGTGCCCATTCAGCAGTTTCTACATCAGCCTTGGGATCTTTACCACCATTTAAATCAATTTCTAATCTATTGACCCAGTTCTCGGGTCTAGTCAATGTTTTACTTGACATTTGTTATACCTACTTTCTGTTATTTGTTATTACATACACAAAAAAATCGAGCATAAACACGGAATAGCCATTTGCATCTTGATCAGATATACTTGGTAATCCGTTTTGCTCGATTTTTTCAAATTCAAAACTATTATTATTACTTTCTAAATCTTCCAGTTGTTCTAAAAAATTGGATATACGCCATAATGAATCATTTGCTAACTGTGCATCCCTGGTTCTTATGGCCAACTCATAATTCATTCTTTTGGTTTTATTTCCTGACCAATCTTCATCAGCAGTTGATGAACCTGGCAACGGATATAATCCCATTGAATCATCGGGTTGCATATAGCCTATTCTTACTTTCGTTGGTAGTCCGTTAATTGTATTTAGTGAATCACATAGCCTCTCAATTAGATCCATAGAATTGTGCCCCTTTCAAAAATGCGTTTTTTACATTTTGCATTTTTCCTTTGTTGCCGGCCATTCTTAAATCCCATCTTCGACTTGTCCCAGGAGTTGTATAATTATGTACCCTATAACCCAAACCCACAAAACCAAAGAACTGGGCCCTGGCATACGGAGTGTGATAACTAACGGTTTTTCCATCTTTACTTAATGTCTGACTATCACGCAAATCTTCTTCACGCATTGGGATATAATCGCGCATTTCCATCATGGCTTGTTCACCAGCCATTCTTTGGCCATCTTCCATAAATTCAGGTATTTTATTGAATTTGGTCAAATTTACGTCAATTATAAATGGCATCAAAGGACCTCCACTTCATAGGACCATACTTCATTACCGAATGGATCACGATTATCGATCACTCTAGTAATTGTATATTCCTTATCTTCAAACATCAGTTTTGACCCTACCGCGTCACGATCAAGATGAATCCAAGGGGATGTTATACCAAAATAAAAGAATATGACACCGTTAGCGACAATACTTCTATTATTGTTGGTGCCAGAATAAATAGTTTGCAATTGTACAACACAATTATTTACTTGGACATCCCTATACTTTTCTTTACCCCAGCTATCAGTTTCACCCGTTCTCAGTTTCAAAAGTACGCTTTGTTTGGCCATAGACTTTGGAATCTTTGGAAGAATCATAAGACATCAACTCCTCGATATAACAGGCCTGTACTACCCAACAAGTCAGCTGCTTCTTTAATAACTCCGGATTTCCCCAAAGTAACACTGTTAGCGGCATTATTATTACGTTGTATATGTGTACGGCCAATTTGTACGTCAGTTAGTCCTGTTTGTTGCTGACCTAATAAACCAGCGGCACCTAACTCATGGGCGTATTCACACTGTAAACAAATTGCTTTTTGGTATTGAATCGCACGATAAACAATAAATTTATCTGACGAATCCAAGTCATCTTCCAAATTATGCAACTGGTAGAAATCTCGAGTTAAATTACTAATCAGAATTTCTGATTTAGTAATGACTTCTTCAAATTCATCTTGATTCAAAATACTAAAATTCAGCTTTTTGTATGTTGCGTAATCCACCTTGATCACCGCCTTATATCTTTGTTACCCCTACCTTTGCCTCCCCGGCAGTAGGGTTATTTATTTTGACGCTGCACCCGCTAGGGATGCCATAATACCGTCTTCTTTAGATTTAAGAACAAATAAATCATGATATAAACGATTTTGGTACAAGTATCCATCCCCTTGTGTGTGTTCACCAGGAGCAAATAGATAAACTGAGTTTTCTTTAACTTCTTGGACAACTGCTTGTTTAACCGTAAACAAATAATTGATGTTCAATGCATCTGCTGTTGCCACGGCGCCATTATCATAGTTATATGCTGATTTAAAGCGTTGATCATCCCATACCTCAACCAGTTGTACGCCATCAATTGATGTAACTCGTGATTCTAACGCAGTTAATCCGACGTTTTGATTAGTGATTTGACGATTGAACTCAGTTGAACGTTCCAATGCATCCATTGTTAGGGATGAAACAAAACCAGTAATATTTGCAGGTCCATACTTACGAATTGGCAAAATCGCTGATTTTAAAGAACTATAAACATTGTCCTTTGTAATTGTTTCAGACAATAAATGTTTAGCATCAGTTTGTTTTGACTCATCAAAACTAGTAGCATTTTTAACCAATGTTTCAAATCTGTATGAATCAATTTCGGGTTGAACGTTTTCAGTGATAAAAGTATTTGAAATATTGGCCATAGCCAACTCTTGATTAGTTTCATCAACGTCTTGCTTATCAATATAGAATTCAACATCACGATCCTGACCCATAGTATATGTGTCCTCGTCATCTGTTACAGTACCTTGGTTATAACCCTTTGAACGAGTATGATTTTGCAATCCACTAGTAGCAATTCTTCTTAGTTTGAAAGAACGACCACCGTTAAACCAATTAACTGCTTGAGTTCCTAATGCGGATGTAACAAGTCCTTCAGTAATTTTTTGGTCCAATTGTGGGCCATACTTTGTTGCGTAATTAAATGTAGCCATTATGCTAGTCCTCCTTAATATTGTGTAAACCTAACGCCTTAGCAAATGCATTATTGCCCGCTGGAGCCCCTTTAGGATCCCCGCCAATTGTTGCTTTAATACCTGACTTATCTTCGGTATCACTGGACTGAAACAAGTAATCATGATCTTCCTTAATCTTTTCAACTTGTTCTTTCAATCCAGTAAGTTCTGATTTTTCATCATCATATTTGACGGTTTCTGTATCAATAAAAGGCATAACTGCCTTAACATCCCTTACACCGGCATCCTTTAGATAGTTATGTACAGCATTATCTTGCTTGACGTGCATAAGGTCCGCAGCGGCTTTATCATCGTTAGCTTTTATGGTTTCTTGAAGCTCTTTAATTTGTGCGGCTTGTTCATCACTATCGCCAACTTTTTCACCTAATTCTTTAATTTGGTCATCCCTATCGGCTACCTGTGATTTGAAACTATCCCGCTCTTGTTCAGCTGAGGCAAGTTTGGAATTAGTTTCTTGAACCTCTTTACCATGTTCACTAACGACCTTTTCAATTTGTTCATCTGTAAGACCTAAATCTTTCAAAAATTCTCTTTTCATGCTGATTCTCCTTTACGAATTTTTGTACGGTGCAACGACACCGACAGAATTTGTGCATAAAAAATAAGCCTTTTAATATCATGCTCAGGACAAGTAATTTATTAGGGTTTTCCTTCCCGTTTACGTTTTTCTATTAATTCTCTGCAGCCTTTTCTGAATTCTTCCATCCGGGCCTTTTGTTCTTCTGTGGGATGTCCATGCTCAATTGTTACTAAGTCGCTTAGTTGACCATGCCACCTTTTAGCAGAATAGGGTTTATAACTTTTTTCTTCTTCGTTCAAGTTCCTCTACCTCCAAAATTGGCCGTCCTTCTTGCATATATGCATCGGTGATTTTAAAAGGTGTACCTTTTTTAAATAAAACTTCACTTTCAGCATCGTTATATCCTTTGAGATCGGCACCACTATGACTCTTATTAATGATAATACGAAAATTATCATTTTCATCATAAACTTTTTTACTAGTAGAAAAATAACCCTTATCAGAAATAATATCCCCTACATCCTTAGTACCCATATATTTGCTAAGTTGTTCTTGTGTAAATTGATATGACCTGTATAACGGTTTATCAGTTTTATATTTTGGCATTCTATCTATTGCTGAATTAAGTTGCTTTGCCCATTCGCCCTGTTCTTTAGTGATACGTCCATCCCGCAATGAGGCATTAAAAATATATGAATCTGGCGAAATATAACGTATCAAGGCACCTTTTTGCTTATTGTTAAGGGGTTTTACCTTGTAATAAATTCGTTCACGGCTATAATCACGGTTCAAGAAATCATGTTGTTTAATTAAACCTCTTATTTTTGCCCTATGTGAACTCAACAGGTTTTTATAATGGGTCATCCCATTTATATCACCTATTTCTTCGGCATGGTGTAAAGACTTTTTATCTTGTCTAATTTTACGTTCCAGGGCTCGCTGCTTCTGTTTTATTTTCCCTTTCTCTATTGCATCTTCAGTATTGGGATGTTTAAAGGGATTTTTGTTCACGCCCTCAACGAACGGATAAAGTGAATGGTGGCAATTTATTCCTTGAGTTCCAGCTGGTTCACCATACCCATGGTTATAAATAGAATCATACTTGGGTTTATACCTTGGATCGGTGGAAGGAACTAAATTTACAACTTTACCTTGAATAGGTGCACATGCTGGACGAGATGCAGCATGACTTGACATTGCTGCCAAGGTTACATCGTAATCGTCCATGGCTTTTAAACGTGTTTCATTAAATGTTCTATGCGCTGTAGTTGTTAAAACTGTGCGTGTATATCCTTCCAGTGACCAGTTATGGCCAGCTTTATCGACTAGATTTGTCTTCAAGCCTGCGTTGACCCATTTATTAATATTGTCGAATACGGCCCTATTCTTCGTTTTAAGGCCTGTTACCACTTCTATACTAGTTCGGTTCACTATATCTCGATAAGCACGGAGAGCCCCATTTTCTTGAACATTACGGCTAACCAAAGACTCATTGACTACATTATTCATATCATCAAATGTCTGGCTCAATAATCCATCCAATATCTGTCTACTATCGGAGCTTACCGGCTTTTTATCCGTCAAAATATTTAATTGCGATCTGATTTCACTATCAACCATTAAACCATTTGTAATGACTAAATTCTTTATTCGTAATTCGGCCATTCCTGTCGTTTCTGATAACAATTTGATCACGTCATTAGTCAACATCCCCATTTTGGATAATTGCTCCGCCTGCCACAATAAAATATTATCCTTTTGGACCTTGGTATAAATTGAATCCTTTAAATAATAAATAATACGATCAAATATTTGTTGCTGCATTTCGGCGTATAAATCTGTAATCGATTCAGCCTGTTGTTGTAGTTCGCCCTCGGTTAGCATTAATCACCATCTCCGCCGCCCAAGAATGATGTTTCAGAACCCGGTATTGTATCGGTTGTTTCTAGTGTTTCCTTTCGAATCTGTTCGAGTTCAGAATCTATATCCGTATCTGACAAGCCGTAATTCCGTTTTAAAAAGGTTTTCTTTGATAAGGCCTTTGCAGCAACATTTTTAAGGTCCTCATCCATTTGTTTATCCTTATCAACGAATACACCGTCATCATAATTTATATTGATACCGATATTATTCAAATCAAGGGATGTATCGGAGAACAGTTGCTTGTGACCAGTAAACAAATCCTTTGTCATAGCAAGTTCCAATATTGAAATGCACAGGTTCTCAATAAAGGCTGATACATTAGTTAAAATACTGGATCTAGTTTGATAGGTCAGACTGTTCTCACTGACAACCGCAGTAGCTGTTTGAATTCCATTTTTAGGGTCAAAGCTAAATGTTCCTGGGGCCATCCCTACATTGCCTTCTAATTCTTTCAACCAGAAATTAATTGCGTCTGTAAATTGTTGCACCCGAATATCATGCGTAATGTCCTTTACACCTACTTCTGACTCCTCACCCATTAAACGCACATACACATCTGTATCGGTGTCAAAAGTTGGTTTATGTGATGTATTATCAAATTTCATCATTGTTTCAGGTACTACAACAGTTCTGCGACCATTACGAATTTCCCACATAAAAGAATCATGTGTTTTATTCAAGTTATCCAGTACTGTTTTAGAATTATCAACGATACCAATACCAAGGGGACTTTCCAAATTAATATTGTTTGCCCCAGGCATTTTGAAATACGAGAACAAAGGCCTAACCATCTGCGGACCACTTAAAATAATTTGTTCTTCAAGGTCAGGATATATGGTTTCTAGTGGGTATTTCGTTCCAACTTCATTCTTGTTATCTGATCGGTACAATTCATTAGTTATTTTATAAGTGTCATCCCCAGTCCATTGGTGAAACTCCAACAACGTGTAATAAATCGTTGTATCGTTTTCGATTCGGGATGTTACGCTTGCTATGGCCGCTTCACTAATATCATTGGTATTAGAGCGCAACGGATAGAACTGATTTGCACGCACCCAGGCTATCTTGATTTTGTCATTATCAACGTAAGGACGTGCAGCAATTCCACCGGCCACGATACCTTTTTCAAGGTTTTCTTCAAACTTATTTTTGAAATTGTTCTCGGTTAATACATTGTTTATGAACTCGTTTAGTTTTTTCTTTTCAAAACTAATTTCACACTGCTCATTAAATGTGATAGATGCCATACGTTGAGCCATTCTTTTAGTTAAATTAATAGAATTCAAGGGTCTAGTTTTGCTTTTCCCTTCAGCATCAACATAACCAATAGATGGGTATTTGTTCGCATAGTATCTAAAGTCCCGATTTATTCGATTATATTCTTCAGGATCTATGGCAATTCGTGGGTCATCAGTAATGTTGACAAGTGATTGTCCTATTCCCATCTTTGCACCTTCCTTCATAAAAAAACTTTTAATTGTTTTAAATAGTCCCACTGGTTTCACCTACCTTTTTAAGGCATTAAAAAAAGCCCCTTTCGGGACTTCCGTTTTATCTAGCTATTTCAAATTCTTTTAAAAGATCTAACAATGTTGGTTCATTTGATTTTCTATATTGGTCAAAACCTGATTGATAGGCTTTCATTGATTCGCTATCCTTGATAGCTTCGTATTTATCGGCTAACGAAATATCGTTATCACCTTTTAGGTTTTTAAAAGTAATTTCTATAAAATTAACAATTCTATTTCTCATTTGTGTTTTCATCATTTTTATCCATCTCCTTATTGCATGAATCATCATAGCTCTGAAGGTGAACTTAATGAAGCTAATTCGAACAAATAAATCAATTTTTTTCATCCCTAAAACGCTGATATATCAATGTTTTGACTACCATTTCAAATCCAGGTCGCGTCGATTATCCAGCACAAAATACTGAAAAACATCGGCCGTATGATCGCGCTCTTTAATAACTTTTGGATCGTCACTTTCCATGGTGTCTTCATCCCATTGGTATTGTTGATGTTCCTTGATAAAAATTTTATTTTTTTCAGTATCTAGGTAATAGAACCTGCCCTGTGCTAATAAGTTCTGAACGTGGTCAATCATGGCCACCTTTCTAGTTTTTGCCACATGGTGCCATTTTTCGCCGTACATTTTATAATATTCATTATCTAAGGCATAATCTGCAGTGGCACTATCGGCAGAACGTTTATAGGGGTCCATATCCCACGCTTTTATATTATCTTGTTCAAATGTGTGTAGGTCCTTGGCTAAGTCGCTAGGGGCCTTTTTATTGGCCTTTTTTGCCGGTGAATAGTAATAGGTGTCCAACAATATGCAGTTGCCCTTTTCAGTGATTCCAAAACAGCAGCATGCAGTGGCAGATGTTTCATGGCCACTATCGACTGAAAAATAAATATTTATCAGGTAATCATCCCCAGGAAGTTCCTTCAAGGGATGAAATAGGGACATATTATAAACGTTGGTTCCCAAACCTATAACTTTCCCCAAATATAACCAGTCATGGTAATCGGGATCGTTATATTTTATTCTTTCAATTTCATCTAATGTTTCCTGGCTGTTAATGCCCAATTTATCATCTAGGTATGTAGATGTATCAATAAAATATCGTGGTTTTAGCCCTTTAGCTATCCGCCTTTCGTTTTCTATGTTAATCCCGTCTAACCATTCGTTTATAAAATCATACGGGTTCTTAGGTGGGTTATATGACCAAAACACCCTTACCATATCTACAAATGGAGCCTTTTGACGTATAAATGTGGGATTAGTCTGGTCAAAGTCCTCTGCTGATTTAAAACTAGCCGCCTCTTCATACCAAATTGCTATGACGTTACCAACAATATTAGATTTTAATTTCATAGGGTCATCAACGCCGTAAAAATAAAATGTTGAATGTGTCCTTCTGTGAATAATTCGCAAAGGGGATGTTCTAAAATCAAAATCATTATACATTTCCAATTTTGATAATGCCCAGCCAATCTGAGAAAAGACTGAATCGCGAAGATACTTTTGGTTATCACGCAGACATACAACATTAGCCTCATAGCCTTGTTGTATGTATTTTTTCATCATTGTTACCAGTTTCAAGCTGATAGTTGACGATTTAAAAGACCCACGGCCACCTCTAGCAATGATATATGGGCGGTCGGTCAACCACATCTTCTTAAAGTGTGGATTAATCAACGAGGATATTCGAATTTGTTTGCTATTCGGTTTTATCGTCGTTACTTTCGTCTTTGCTTTCGTCGTCATCGAATACATCCCCCATATCGTCAATAATATACGTTGAATCTGATCCGTTGTTACCGCCTAAAATATCGGCTTTAGCTGCAGCAATATCAGCTTCAGATTTAGCACGCCTGATTTGTTGTTGTGTTAGTTGTTCTTCCAGTGGGGTCTTTTGAGAATCGCTGTACTTCTCACGATAATTATTCTTCAACCAAAAAATAATGGCAGTTGTGTTTCCGGACAGTGCTTTTTTTAATAGTTCGTTTTCAACAGCGTAATTGGCGTGTTCCTTGCCCCTTTTTAAAGCCTGCCCTATCTGCCCATACTTTTCTTTCCACTTGCCGAGAGTACGAACATTTACGCCAATATTGGCAGCAATTTGTTCATCTGTCAGGCCATTCATTTTCCAACCACGAAGAAGAAGTAGATTTTCTTTTTTCAGCCATATTTTGTATATTCCTCTACCCATATCACATCGCCACTCCTCCTCTGTGTTTTATTGGTCAGTTGATTTTTTTGGCCTTCTTTCCCGTGTATTCTTCCCAGCGATTAATAATTACATCAGCATACTTAGGATCCAACTCCATCAAATATGAATTACATCAGCATACTTAGGATCCAACTCCATCAAATATGAATTACGTCCATTCTGTTCGCACGCTATCATGGTTGTTCCTGAACCACCAAATAAATCTAAAACGTTATCACCAGGTTTAGAGCTATTTTTAATTTGATAATCAAATAATGTAATTGGTTTCATTGTGGGATGTAACTTTGAAGCGCTTGGTTTTTCAAAATCTAACACGGTTGATTGTTTACGATCCGAATACCAATGATGACTACCGCCCTCAGTCCAGCCGTATAAACAAAGTTCATGTTTCCATTGATAGTCTTGACGCCCCAATGTAATTGTTGACTTATTCCAAACAAGTACCTCTCTAACGTCCCATTCTACGTCCTTAGCCGCCCCAAATAGTTCATAGCTAAAATTAGATGCATACCATACATAAAAGGCAGCACCGGGCTCCATGTTTTGTTTTGCGGCAAACATCATCTTAGCAATGAACGCTCTAAAGTCGTTATCATCCATCTTGTCGTTTTTAATAACTAATCCATCTGTACGACGGTGCCTTTGTCGTGCATCGTCTTTTGAACCACCCATACCAAGTGCCACATTATATGGTGGATCTGTAATTAACAAATCAGCTTTTTTACCGTCCATGAGTGTTTCTACCTGTTCCTCGTCCGTACTATCACCAACCATTAAACGGTGTCGGCCAAGTTGGTAAACATCCCCTAATTGGCTAGTTGGTTCTTCTGGAATTTCCCCATCGAACTCATCTTCTTGAGCAGGTTCATCTTCAACATCTTCTGGATCCTCAAATCCAAAGTCTGGCATATTCAAATCCGTTATACCTGATAATTCTTCATCCAAAAGTTCAAAGTCCCAATCGGCTAATTCACCTGTTTTATTATCAGCCAGGCGGTACGCTTTAACCTGTTCTTCAGTCAACTTGTCGGCAACTAATACCGGCACAGTCTTTAATCCCAGTTTTTTAGCAGCTTTTAATCTAGTATGGCCAACAATCACAATGTTATCTTTATCAACTACAATGGGCTGTTGCCATCCGAATTCCTTAATAGAATTTGCAGTTGATTCAACGGCATCATCGTTATTTCTCGGGTTCTTTTCGTAAGGTGTGACATCCCCAATCGCCATATTTATAATTTCCATTTGCAATTCCTCCTTATAAAAAAAGCGGCCACGCATTTGCGTGGCCAACTTTAATTAATTACTACTTTCAATATTTGAATTTTTGAACTATTAACCAATCGCATGTTTTCGTTATATGCTGACGAATAATATTTAAGTTTGAACGGTACATTCACGGCCGGGATAGAAATAATTTCCTCTTTATGAAGTTCATCTAGGTTAATGAATACCCTAACTCCTCTCCCTTTAGCGATTGCATATTCTAAAACATCAATGAATTCTTTCTTTTTCATAGGCGTTCTCCCACCTTCATGGACCATAACAGATCATTGATATATTTTAATTTTGTTACTATATTTAAAGATTTAAGTTTCCTGTTAAGTTTCTTTTTTGAACTGGCCAACTTAAGAATTTTTGTAAGTTCCCGTTCGTTATATTTAGAAATAATGGCAAGCTCATGAACTGACAACTTATAACTTTCTATTTGTTCCAGGTATCTATTCATCATTATTAACATTCACTCCAATCAAAAAAGGCCAGCGTGGGATCGAACCACAACTGCCCGAATACGCACTAGCCTAACAAATCAATTCAGTATCTTATTCAAATGAGAATGACACTTCATCATCACGGAGAAACATGTCTGTACCAACACGGTAATACCATTGTCCATCAACAAGGTAACCCATATCCGTCTTCCATTTTGTTCCGGCACCTAATAGCTGATTGCTGTATTTAGGGTTCAATTGTCCATCTTGCCCATAAATATGTGCTCCAACAATATTCATTACCACGCTAACTACACCATGCGTATTAACTAATTCATACATATAACAAATCTCTCCTTAATTTTTTATTTTTGAATAAATCTATGCAAAGTTAAAATCTACATCGTCTTCACAAAGGAATTGATCAACGGCAACACGGTGATACCATTTACCATCAAGAACAAAAGCTACATCTGTCTTCCACTTTGAACCTGCAGCAAGTCCGTGGTCAGTTAGGGCTACACCTTTTTCGTTATAAATCTTTGCATAAAGAACATCATCATGAACGGTTACAATACCAGCAGCATTTACAAAATCCATATTTAAAATCTCCCTCAATAAATAATTTTTTTATTTCTACGGCCATAGAAAACGTGGGCTTTAGGATTCGAACCTAAAAACTTCCTGAAGGAATTGAAAAAATCTAAAAGTATTCCGTTGCCCACAAAAAAAACAGGCGTTATCATAACCTGTTTTAACTCGATGAATTTAACAAATGAAAAGAGGTTTTTTTGACTTTTCCTTGTCAATAGTGAGGATTCTTATCAATTTATCAACAATACCAATATAAACGTTTACCCGTATCATTCGCGTATCATATATGTATCAGTTCCGTATCATCCCAGTATCATTTCTAACTGTATACGTGGAAATCAGTTATTCTTTCATACGAATCAGCAAACCATAAAAGTGATTTGAATTTTAAGCGGTAATACTGAGCTCGCTCGTATGGTAATTGGTCTAATACAAGTTTTTCTGGTAACTGTTGCAAGTAAACTAATTTGAGTATCTTCGAATATGGTTCTGGACAGCGATATATTGCCCCAACAACTTCAGGAACAATTCTTTGTGCGTCCATGTGGTCTATCATCCCTCGTTCTACATTGTTGCTTGTAGTTGCCGCCTTGATCAGGCCCGACATGTTAGGAGATTGGACCTGCACCATAGAATATCCAGCTTTAACCACCAGATGAGTAAATTCTTCAGTTAAAAAATTTCTTACTTTATCCACTGTTGAATGGGTATTTACTAATGCTACCAATCCCACGATGCACCCCCTCATATGTAATTTGTTTGTTATTTAGATGTGATAGTTCAGGGATGTCGATACCTAAGTAACGACACATAATTCCAGATTTGTTACCGAATAAGAAAAAGCGGCTTAACCGCCGTTAATGTCAAAACCCATAAAACTATTTGCAAAAAAATTATTTACCACATTTGTAAATCACAATCGCACTGGGGAACGGTGCAGGATCCTTTGATTTGCCTAAGAATTCAAATTTGATTCTTCCCCTTAAAAACTTAATTTCCGCCTTATGAAAAATATAATCATGCCAATATGATGTATCAGTTCTGGAAGGTATAACCAAAACAATATTTCCATCTTTCTTTTCTAACGATTCGCGATAGGCCTTTTCTATCCAGTGTTTTAGCTGCCTGCTATATGGTGGATTTAGAAAAAGATTACCTTCTAAGTCTTTCCAAGAAACTGATAATGAATCATCTTCTTTGGAAAAATACTTCTCACATTTTGTATTTATGTCGTTTGCCGCTAGATCATACGTAAAATGGTATTTATCATTTAATTCTTCAAACATCTTCTGTGGTGTTTCCCAATCTTCTTTTTGCGATGTGGTAGCGGGTTTCCAACTCTTACTTTCCATTAACTATTTTTCCGATTCGTTATTAATGCCGATAAATAACAATCTGGCCACTGCATTCAGTTCTAAAAACGAATTACAAATTCTATCAAAATCATCTAAATTACTTAATTTACCATCATCAATTTCTGTAACTAACGAATTGGACCTGTTTAACACCTTCACGTAATGCTTTTTAGAATCAGCATTGAAAATCAATTTATGAATTTCTTTATTCATGCCACGTGACTCTCCTTTTCTATTTGGTTTGTCCTTTAGAACTAAATAGCCTCTGCGTACCAGCTTATTTATAGTGCTACGTGATATTTTCTGGGTTGAACTTTTTGCTATCCTCGTATATGACAATCCACGATTTAGCATTGACTGAAATTCTCTTAAATCATAATCAGTCTGCCCTTCCATATACATTTGCACTTTTTTGTACAACAGATCATTCTCAATTCCGCCCGTATTTTCATAACGGTATGATAAACGTTCCACAATAGGCGAAAACGTTAATCTATTTAATTCGATATTTATGAGCTCGTCATAGTCAGCGGACATTACTGTTTTTCTAACAATATTTTTTAATGATCGTTTTTCAAATTTAATTTCATTTTGTAACCTTTGTCTTTCGTCATCAGCAAGTCCTAACTCATCTGATATTTCAACTCCAGTTTTACCATCAAGCTCCATTTGATATATTTGAATTTTTAAAGCTGGATTATTCATTTGAACCCCCTAACTAAAAGGGATATGAAACATCCCTGATAATGTCATTTTTTTCAGCTTCGGATAACTTTTTTCGTGCCTTAATAAAATCTTCCGGCATGCTTGGAAAGTGTGACCACATATAACGAACCGCACGCTCAATACTTTGGTCCTGATCTTCATAGATTTCTTCAAATTTTTCTTTATAAATTCTTCTACAATCCATCATCAAACACCCCAAATTTATTAATATAGTTTTTTGCGTATCTTAACTGCTGTCGAACATACGAATCATTATTACCACCACCGGCAGACATCCAATCTATCAGGCGATTCCTAATATCATCCCTTACCTGCGGAGGTAAATACTCAGATAGTTCCATTAATTCATCCATTGGTTTTTTTGGCATTTTTACCACCGTCCAAAACCCTAAATTTTTTCATACGAGCCTTTATTATTGCTTTGCTAACATCAGAACGTGACCACTCTAAAACGGGCCCACAGGTGAAATCTACGACCAATTCAGTGCCATGAAAGTAAATTCGCTTAATACTATTGATAATTGGGGTTGCACTTGTGACACCTTCGCTTTCATCAATCCCAGTATCAACTTGAAGATATTTTCTCTTTGGAATACTCCCATATTTTGGAAATTCTTTATCATCGTCAATCATGATGTCCTCTAGATCATCAACCGTATAAACATTTGTGAAATCTGTATTATCCGCCAAAGCTGAATCATTTGGACTATCAATCTGCTGTGCCACCACTTCATATTTCAGTTTTATACTGAGAAGGGATGTCATGCGCTTCATAGAAAGGATTTTAATAATAATATATGGGGTATCCTGATACAGAAAAACGTCACCTAAACTGATTGATTGGTTAAATCCTTCTCTAGTGATCATTAGATTTCTAGTTGACATCGTTCATCCCCCTTTTAAATTAAAATGGTAAATCGTCATCAGAAATATCAATTGGCTGGCTATTATCTCGGAACGGATCGCCATGCTGTTCATTGGCATTCTGATTATCATAATTTGTGCTGTCATTTGCAGGTTCCTGATGTTGAGGTGTGTCTTCCTTGCGTCGTTCAAGAAGTGAGAAGTTATTAACTACCACCTCAGTAACATAAACACGCTGACCTTGCTTATTCTCATAGTTTCTGGTTTGTAATCTGCCATCAATTCCAACCAATGCACCCTTTCGAGTGAATTTAGTAAAGTTTTCAGCTGCCTTTCGCCAGATTACGCAGTTAATGAAGTCCGCTTCACGTTCGCCGTCTTTGTTCGAAAAATTACGATTTACTGCAATATTGAACTGTGCCACGGCTGCACCGTTGGAAGTGTACTGAAGTTCAGCAGGACGCGTTAAGCGTCCAACTAAAACAACTGTATTGATCATAAAACTCCTCCTTTAATCCAAATATCCATAGTTATCTTTGTACCAATTTTTTAATATGCCTCGAACAAATGCCCACGTTACTGCATTTTTAGATCTTGCTTCTTGAATGGCCATAATAATAAGTTCATTAACCCTTTCAGGAGCAACACTATGATTTAAAAATAGCAATGCTGCTGCCTCAATTTGATGTCCATTGATCTTGTCCTTTTCATCTGCATATTTATTGAATAGTGTTAAGGCTGATTTATCTCCATACAGAAAAGGATAGCTTTCTTCTCTTTTATTATTATTTAATATAATTTCCTCTCCTTTAATTTCCTCTTCTTTAATTTCCTCTTCTTTAATTTCCTCTTCTTTAATTTCCTTTTCTTTAATTTCCTCTTCTTTAATTTCCTTTTCTTTTCTTTGTGTACTATCGTCGTCGGATACTGGGTTTCCGGTGTCGGAAACTCCTTTATCGTCGTCATTAATTAAATCGAAATCCTTATCAATAGAATTATCAATTTTTTTATAAGAGGCTTTCTTGTATCTAATCTGAATTCCATGCGAAGTTAGAATTTTGTACTTGTCAAATTTCCCCTTATCGAAAAACCCAACTCCTACTGCCTTCTTGACCAGCTCGTCAGCTGACAATTCACTAGTCCCAATATCATCAGCAACTAGAAACCGTACTTCCTCATCCCACTTCATGTAATACCCTTCATCTTTGTAGATATTACCGAGCAGGTAGATGAGCATAACTACCCCGGTAGAACCACAGGCTTTTTTTATTTTTCTAACTTTCATATCACCCAAAAAATCAACATCCATGGGGAAATAGTCAATACCTTTTTTTATCGGTCTTGCCATTGTCTATACCCCCTTAACCCTTATTAGTTAAGTCGGCCTTAATTCCATCATTTCCATTTAAATAAACGAGAATCTGATCAGCCATTTTATTACTAATGTTGTCCAGTACATCAAACTTAAAACGATTCTTTACGAGTCCATAAACTTCCTGAGAATCAATATTCAATGATCCAGCCTTTGTTTCGATATTTTTAACAATAATGTTCATCTTTTTCTTACTTATGGTATTTTGTTGATTTTGTTGATACGGCTTTTTATAGTTATTCGAATAATTGTTATTCTTCCCAACCGCTTCATCATCATCAACTTCGCTGGATATGCCTAACGCTGCTGATAATGCATACCTTTTGGCATACGTTACCGCGGATCCATACTTTTGAGCTTCTTCCTTAGCAACAGGAACATTCAACGGGCCAAATTGAACCCATTGGCCACTCACATGTAAAACCACAGTCGTTACTGAAACCATATTTTTATCTGTATCACTAACAACGTCCTGCGTGTATGTAATAGCATTGTCCTTTGGCATTGTTGAAATGGCTGAATCAGCAGCATCTATGATGCCACCAAGACTGACGTACCTACTCTTAACGAAATCATTCCCAGAATCCTTTTTAGGTTGCTTCAATAACTTTCTGAACTGGGCCATTCCTTGAGTCCATTTGTCTATTTCATTTGTCATCTTCATCTGAGTCAATCCTAACTGGATATGCTACAATATCCGTGTAGTATATTTTAATTTTTACCGGACTTTCTATTTTGCGGATAGAGAGTCCTTTTTGATTACATCCGGCGTTTTTTCGGTGTATGTTTCTATCTTGTTAGGAACATCCGTACTTTTACCGAATAAAGCGTCGGTTATTTTTTTATCTAAATTTCTAATTTTGTTTTTTGTTGATTCACTAATATCAAACAAATTTAACATCCCTCCATTGTGGCCAGCAGTGTTACCTAAAATATATCCGCCCGAGGCAAATAATATATATGCAACTGCTAAATCAATATTCGACATTCTTTACACCTCCAAATCAAGCTGTAAAACTAGCTTTGTATGCTATCTTGTCGCTTTCATATGCGTCTAAATCAATAGTGATGATTTCAACCCAATGATCATGAACAAATTGATCAAATTCTTTTCTTCTGAACAGATATGATTGGCCTGGCCCAGGATAAAAAACACATCCGCCATTTCTTTCATCAAGTATTGAATCGTAAAGTCTTAAAACTGCATATAGTCTTTTTTTGCTAAAAGGTAAAACTTTTACAATCTGTTTAAAGTTCATTATCGAAGGCAAAAATGCTAAATCTTCCAGCTTTTCATTTACTGATTCTTCGATTTTTTCATTAATTAGTTCATCGTCAATGCTAAAACTTAACGCTGACATTCATTCATCCCCTCACCTACCGCAATCCTTCGAAGTGAAATTCCATAGCTCGCAGCGACTGTATCAATCGCCGTATTAAGAATTTCCGATGCCTCTAGCATTTCCTTCAAACAACTAGAAATTATTTTAATATTAGGATCACGTTTACTTATTTCTAAAAATAATCTTTTAATTGCGTTTACACTGTCATTATTTTCTATTTCTGAACCAGTCAAAATAGATGCCGGGTCTTCTCGGTAACGATCAAGAATTTTTAATGTGATGGCAGGTATACCTCGCGAATAACACTGTACTGCCAATCTAAACTTCGGATCGTTGAAGGCATTTGCTATTTTCCAAATATACTTATCATCTAGTTTTCGTAATTCTAACCATTTACCAACGGCTGCCTTTGAAACACCTGCAGCGGCTGCTATATCAACATTTGAAAGGTTTCTTCTGCCTATGAGTTCTTGAAACTCTTGATAAATGTTTACTGAGTTCAACATAATCATCTCCCTAAATTTACTTTTTGACCTAAAAACGTAAACCAGAAATACTTATTATTGAAATTATAGAACATCAACAAATATCAATTTATCAGTTGTTTCTCTTGCGTCAACTTTTTGGCAAAAATGTTATCGTATGATAAATCTAGTTCGTTAGCAATGACTGGAATTTCTTCGGCTTTAAATGCGTATTCTCCAGTTTCACGCTTGAAATAGCTTGATCTACTTTTTAACGCAAGTATTTCAGACATATATTCTAATGAAAATCCTTTAGAGATACGTTTCTCTTTTATCAATTTTAAATTGACGTTATTCATAAATAATTCACCCCGTTTCTTATATCTCAACTTATGTTTTAAGTATACGTTCCCATTCTATCAACGTCAATACAATTATTGAGTATTTAGAGATATTTTGCCAAAAAACAACGAATTTGGTATACTTTTTGTTGTCAATACGGAAACATGGAGAGTAGAAAGCATGAAAGATAAAAGTTTTACCGAAAAACTAATTGCTCTAAGAAAAAGAGATCACCTCAGCCAGGTTGAGCTAGGTAGAAGACTAAACTTAGATAGATCTTCTATGAATAAATTGGAACACGGAAGTAGAAATGTCAGCGCTAAAGAAATTAAAGAAATTGCTGAGATTTTTCACGTTTCATCAGATTACCTATTGGGAATAAATGATGTTCCTGAATGGGCAACTCTTGCTGACGTTGCTAATTTAAAATCATTTTTACAAGAAAATGAAAATCCTACTCGTTTAAACTTTGACAGGGAGGAGCTTACAGAAGATGAACAAGCAAAGTTAAAGGAAGCTATTTCTCTAGTTTTCTGGGATAAGTTAAAAGAAAAAAAGAAAAAATAGTGTAGAGATACATCCTTATAAACCGACGCTATCCATGTTTTTTGAAAGGAAATCAACGCCCGTTTTTTTCGTATGAAGAGAGTTGCAGTGATGAATCACGTATTACTACTAAAATAACCTCATGTTCTAAAAGCTTTAATTTAACTAATTTTAATGAGGTGAAAGACATGTTTGAATCAGCCATAAAAATAGCTATTCAAAATATCAAAAAAGAAATTAATACTGTAGATCCATTTGAGATTGTTAAAAAACTTAACATCGACATTAAATATATGGATGTTTTAGGTAGAAATATGAGTTACACAATATATCCACTTGAAGAGCCTGTGATTATAATTAATCCAGAATTTCAATCCGATGAAAAAAGATATTATGCTGTCGCACATGAATTAGGATATATTTACCAAAAAACGGGAATTTTTTTCACCGCCACTGTAAGCGCTGGCACAGATGAAGAAATAGAATTACACGCCAAAATTTTTGCAAAATATTTACTTATCAATTTTTTTAAGCAAGAACATGGACATCCCATAAATGATTTGAGCGATCTATCTATTTATGGCTATCCGTTAACTGATTTATAATTACGCTATGTCCAAACACTGACGACACAAAAAGCTGAACCTCAGGGGGAAAACATGAACACAAATAAAGTAGCAAGTCCAACTGCCAGATTAATATTTGGTATTATCTTCATTGTTTTATCAGTATTTTCACTGTTCCAGTCATTAGGAGTCATGGCAGCATTCTCCATTGCTTCATATGAGGAAGGTGCTTCTTCAGGAGCATTGGGAATCATTGTTTCTATAATGATGCTAGTTTTAGGAATCATTTTAGTTTCAGCAAGAAAAAACGATTCAAAGGGAATTACTATCACAATTTATATAATTGGTATCTTAGCGGCAGTGTTCGCATTTTTGGCATCTGCAGAATTTACTGATATGTCAATTTATGCCGTTGCCCTATTAGCAGGTACTTTTTTTAGCGCGCTCAAATTATCAAAAACTAAAAATATCAAAACAAATAATACAGTTAAAAAGGAACAACCTTCACCAACTGATGAACTAACTAAATTTAAAAAATTACTTGATGATGGTGTAATAACACAAGAAGAATTCGACAAACAAAAGAAAAAAATATTAGATCTGTGAGGATTAGAAATTTGGACGATTTAACAAAAAAGCTAGATAAAAACAAATCCTATTATCGAAGATATGTAACTATTGATTTTATTATGTTGGCAGTCATTATTATTTTGATGTTTATATTTAATATTATTGGTGTCATTATTGCTCTTGGTATCGCATATTTTTATCCACGAATGACTTCCAAAGTCTGTGTATCTTCAATAGATGACAAAACTAAGCGCTTCTGGATTTCAAAAACTACATGGGATGAATACAGATCCAATCATGATTTCAACGTATTCAATGAATATCGGGCAAAACAAAGATCCCGCATTAATACCCCATCTGCTGAAGAAACTACTGACGTGGCCGACGAATTACTTAAATACAAACAACTATTAGATACAGATGCAATTACACAAGAGGAATTTGACAAGAAAAAGAGTCAACTTTTTGAAGTGCTCTAAAATTGTTAGACATAATCTAACAACTTTGGGAGCACTTTTTTT